>ERZ834859.59-NODE-59-length-130123-cov-16.108805_pt1 | contig 130123 bp, 123 predicted proteins | sample MGYA00519947_ERZ834859 | MGnify/ENA primary metagenome ERZ834859 (study PRJEB31850, sample SAMEA3708763) | human gut metagenome | biome: human gut; feature: human-associated habitat; material: faeces | place: China | collected 2014 ...
CGCTGGGCTGCGTGATCTGTTTGCAACTTGGTGATGTTGCTGTTTTTTCACTCTGCGCTCAGGGCCTTTCCGTGTGTGCGAGGCGAGGGGTGGTATCACTACCCTCAGCGCGCTTTACGTACTGCTGAAACGCCGGACGGCCGCTTGTCAAAACGGCTCATTTGCCGTTTTCTGAGGTCAGGTGGGCGTAGTTCCCCGCACGATTCCTATTTTCTTGCGAATACACAGAATTTTCTGTTGGCAGTTCCAGTTGCAAACACTTTTGCGTTATGGTACGATAAGTTCGACAAACTGGAATTGGGTTAGTTAATCGGTGGAGCAGAAGGATTGCTTACCTTGTAGTAGCTCCCACCAATGATAATATATGCTTCGCTACCTCTATCTTCGTAGGTAAAGGCACTTTCACCTTTCACATAGAATTCATAACTTTCCGAGCCTTCTACTGCTTCTGGCTCATCGCAAGCAGTCAGCTTCAAATCATAGAACCAGTTAATAACAGGGGTTGTAGATAAATCATTGGAGTCATATTCCTCTGAACCAATTTCAAATGCAGTTTCTTCTCCTTGTGAGTAGAAAGACACTGTAATCATTGTTGTAGGTTCGGGGAAAGAATACACTTCTGAAGCACTAACAGCCTTTTGATTGCAACCGACCAAACCTAACACACAAACTAATGCTAAGACAAGTGTTATCAACTTCTTCATACAATCACACTCCTTTGTCAAATTCAAATTTGTTGCTCAATTTTCGTATTCAAATTATACCATAAAACTTGTGAACAACTCAACCGCAACTTTGGACTATATGAGAAAAGTCCGAACAGTTTTCTGCCCGGACTTTCTCGCTCAATCATAAATCAATTCCGCTTTCACAATCTCCTCTGCCTGTGCCTTGCAAGCGTTCATCTGCCGCACCCATTCCATTTGGTTTTCAGCTTTCAGTTGCTCGGTCACGCCGTTTTGCTCTGCCAGTGACCGCACGATCAGCTCCATGCGGTTTCGTGCCGCTTCGTCAATCTTGGCGCAATACTGTCTTACGTACACCCAGCTATGCGGTACGGCGGCTTTTGCATTCTGTTCATTCACTGACTTTTCTTGGGCTTGGCGTAGGTGGAATAGGTGGTGTAATTCACCTTGCCGCCTACGGTGCGGGTGAGTACATACTGCTTGCCGGTTTTCTTAATGCTGATCTTTACATCCTTGGGCTTTACATTCTTTTGCCCCATTACCTTGCAGGTGAGGGTGCCGTTCTTGGCGGTCATTTGCAGCCGAATGTCCGTGCCGCTGGTGTTCTTAAACTGAAAGTCCGTGGTGTTCCACTGGACGGTAGCGTCCCCGCCCAGGGGTACATAGCTAATCTCCAGCGAGTGGGGCGCCCGGCTGACTACCGTTAGGTTGGCTCGGAGAATGCACTCAAAAATGGTGCTGCTCACCTGGCATACCCCGCCGCCCAGGCCGTCTACAAACTCGCCGTCCTGCACCACCTTGGCAGTGGCGTACCCGGCCAGCACTGTGCGCTTGCCCACCGTTTGGTTAAAGCTGAAGGTGCGCCCCGCAGGGATTACCAGGTTGTTCAGCTTGCGAATAGAGGCGGTAATGTTGGCAGTGCGGGTCTCGTTCTTGGCGTCGTAGTAAGTGGTGTAGCTGGCCAGCTCATGGCTGTACCCGCTGCCGCTTTTGCGGTGGAGCGCCGGATAAATGGTAGAGGTATAGCTCTCCCGGAAAGTGGTCTTGGTGTTCTCCGTGGTGGTGACGGTGGTGGTTTCCGTCGTGGCTTCCGGTTTGGTTGTGGTGTCTGTGCCGGCAGCGGGCTTGGCGGCGCACCCGGTAAAGGCGCCCACCACCAGTGCTGCCGCCAGCAAGCAGGTGCAAATGCGTTTCATAACCATTTTACTTCTTTTCTTTATAAGGCTTCTTTTCCGTGACCCAGCCGGGCTTGTTTACCTGGCGGGCACGGGCAATGGACAGGGCGTCGCCGGGAATATCGTCCGTAATGGTGGAACCGGCGGCAATGTATGCCCGGTCGCCCACTTCTACCGGTGCCACCAGGTTGGTGTTGCAGCCGATAAAGGCGCCGTCGCCGATCTTGCAGCGGCTCTTGTTTTTGCCGTCATAGTTGACCGTTACCGTGCCGCAGCCAAAGTTCACCCCGGCCCCCACATCGCTGTCGCCAATGTAGGTCAGGTGGGCACTTTTGGTGCCGGCGCCTACGGTACTGTTCTTCACTTCCACAAAGTCGCCGATGTGCACACCGGTGTGCAGCACGCTGCCGCCCCGGATTTGTACAAAGGGGCCTGCGTCCGCCCCGTCCTCTACGGTACTGTCCGTTAGCTTTACATTGTCTAGGGTTACCCCGTTGCCCACGGTGCCGTCCATAATATAGGTGTTCGGCCCGATCAGGCAGTCCTTGCCGATGGTGGTGTTCCCCAGCAGGATGGTGCCGGGGAGAATGGTGGTGCCGGTGCCGATCTGTACCGTGTCAGCGATCATCACACCGTCGGTGCAGGGAATGTCCACGCCGTCTACCATCAATTGGTGCATGATCTTGTGGCGCAGGATTTCGTTGAGAATGTGCAGCTGGGCTCGGTCGTTGGCACCCAGTACCACATCGCTGTTCTCGACTACATAGGCGTTGGCGCCGTTGCCGGCTCCCAGCAGAATGGAAAGGCTGTCGGTTAGATAGTACTCATTCTGGGCGTTTTGATTGGTAATCCGATCCAGGGCGTACAGCAGCTTGTCGCCCATAAACCAGTAGCATCCGGCGTTGCTCTCGTTGATCTTTTTTTCTTCCTCAGTGGCGTCCTTGTGCTCCACAATGCACCGGAGCTTACCGTCGGCGCTGCGCTTAATGTGGCCGATCCCGTTGGTGTCCTCCACCAAGGCGCTAATGAGGGTGATGGCGTTGCCCTCGCTTTTATGCAGGGCGTAGGCACCGTTAATGGTAGGCTCGTCCAGCAGCGGACCGTCGCCGTTCAAAACCAAAATATCGTCTCCCCGGTGGCGCTCAATAAAATCCCGGGCGCACATCACCGCGTGGCCGGTGCCCAGCTGGGGCTCTTGCAGGGCAGTCTCAATGGTTGGATCCAGATTTCGCAGGTGGTCCTCCACCTCTGTATGCCGGTAGCCGGTGATCACGCAGATGGCCGCACACCCGGCGCTCTTTACGGCAGAAACCACATAGTCGATCATGGGCTTCATCAGCACCTTGCACATCACTTTGGGGCAATCCGCCTTCATCCGGGTGCCTTTGCCCCCGGCTAAAATAATTGCACATTTCATAGGTCTATTGTTCCTTTCCAAACCGAATATTCTTTGATTTGTGCTTTCATTATGCAACAATCGGCGGCGCTTTGCAAGTCTATTTGACAGAAAGCGTATAAAATAACAAAAAAATAAGAAAAAGTATTTGTATTTTAGCCCCCGCTGTGCTATAATTTTACCGCATTATACTGACGCAGTGTAATTTGCGGGTATATTACAAACTATTTTTTGGAGGTATTCTCAATGGCAAAAAAGTATTGCTACCTCTTCTCTGAGGGTAATGCAAACATGAGAGAGCTTCTCGGCGGTAAGGGTGCTAACCTGGCCGAGATGACCAACATCGGCCTGCCGGTGCCCCAGGGCTTCACCATCACGACTGAGGCCTGCACCCAGTATTATGAGGACGGCCGCGAGATCAATCCTGAGATCATGGATGAGATCAACCAGTATATCGTAAAGATGGAAGAGATCACCGGCAAGAAGTTCGGCGACAAGCAGAATCCGCTGCTGGTATCCGTTCGCTCCGGCGCAAGAGCTTCCATGCCCGGCATGATGGACACCATCCTGAACCTGGGTCTGAACGAGGATGTTGTGGACACCATCGCTACCCAGTCCGGTAATCCCCGTTGGGCTTGGGACTGCTACAGAAGATTTATCCAGATGTATTCCGACGTGGTTATGGAAGTGGGTAAGAAGTACTTTGAGGAGCTCATCGATGAGATGAAGACCAAGAAGGGCGTTACCCAGGATGTGGAGCTGGACGCTGACGATCTGAAGGAACTGGCTTCTCAGTTCAAGGCCGAGTACAAGGCCAAGATCGGCGAGGACTTCCCCACGGATCCTAAGGAGCAGCTGATGGGCGCCATCAAGGCTGTGTTCCGTTCTTGGGACAACCCCCGCGCAAATGTATATCGTCGTGACAACGACATTCCGTATTCTTGGGGTACTGCCGTTAACGTGCAGTCCATGGCCTTTGGTAACATGGGCGATGACTGCGGCACCGGCGTTGCCTTTACCCGTGACCCCGCTACCGGCGCCAAGGGCCTCTTCGGTGAGTTCCTGACCAACGCCCAGGGCGAGGACGTAGTGGCCGGTGTGCGTACACCTATGCACATTCAGGAGATGGAGCAGAAGTTCCCCGAGGCTTTTGCACAGTTCACCCAGGTTTGCCAGACTTTGGAGAACCATTACAGAGATATGCAGGACATGGAGTTCACCGTGGAGCACGGTAAGCTGTTCATGCTGCAGACCCGTAACGGTAAGCGTACCGCTCAGGCTGCTCTGAAGATCGCTTGCGATCTGGTAGATGAGGGCATGAGAACGGAAGAAGAAGCCGTTGCTATGATCGATCCTCGTAACCTGGACACCCTGCTGCACCCGCAGTTTGACGCTGCCGCCATTAAGGCTGCTACCCCGGCCGGTAAGGGCCTGGGCGCTTCTCCCGGCGCTGCTTGCGGTAAAGTTGTGTTCACCGCTGATGACGCTGTGGAGTGGAACGAGAGAGGCGAGAAGGTGGTTCTGGTTCGTCTGGAGACTTCTCCCGAGGACATCACCGGCATGAAGGCTTCTCAGGGCATCCTGACCGTTCGCGGCGGTATGACTTCTCACGCTGCCGTTGTTGCTCGTGGTATGGGTACCTGCTGCGTATCCGGCTGCGGCGACATTGTAATGGACGAGGCCAACAAGCAGTTCACTCTGGCAGGCAAGACCTATCACGAGGGCGACTACATCTCCATTGACGGTTCTACCGGTAATATTTATGACGGTATTATCGCGACCCAGGACGCAACCATTTCCGGCGACTTTGGTCGTATCATGGGCTGGGCCGATAAGTTCCGTGTACTGAAAGTACGCACCAACGCAGACACCCCCGCAGACGCTAAGAAGGCTCGTGAGCTGGGCGCTGAGGGTATCGGTCTGTGCCGTACCGAGCATATGTTCTTCGAGGAAGACAGAATTGCTGCTTTCCGTGAGATGATTTGCTCTGACACCGTTGAGGAGCGCGAGGCTGCTCTGGAGAAGATCCTGCCGTATCAGCAGGGCGACTTTGAGAAGCTGTATGAGGCGCTGGAGGGCTGCCCGGTAACCATCCGTTTCCTGGATCCCCCGCTGCATGAGTTCGTTCCCACTGAGGAAGAAGATATTGAGAAGCTGGCTAAGGCACAGGGCAAGAGCGTTGAGCAGATTAAGGCCATCATTGCTTCTCTGCATGAGTTCAACCCGATGATGGGTCACCGTGGCCTGCGTCTGGCTGTGACTTATCCTGAAATCGCTAAGATGCAGACCAAGGCCGTGATCCGCGCTGCCATCAATGTACAGAAGGCACATCCGGATTGGACCGTGGCTCCGGAGATCATGATCCCCCTGTCTTGCGATGCCAAGGAACTGAAGTATGTAAAGGACATCGTGGTTGCCACCGCTGACGCAGAAATCAAGGCTGCCGGCAGCGATATGAAGTATGAAGTGGGCACCATGATCGAGATCCCCCGCGCAGCTCTGACTGCCGGCGAGATCGCTAAGGAAGCAGAGTTCTTCTGCTTCGGCACCAACGACCTGACCCAGATGACCTACGGCTTCAGCCGTGATGACGCCGGTAAGTTCCTGAACGCTTACTATGACGCCAAGATCTTTGAGAACGATCCCTTCGCCAAGCTGGATCGTGACGGTGTTGGCCAGCTGATGCAGATGGCTGTGAAGAACGGTAAAGCTACCCGTCCCCAGCTGCACTGCGGTATCTGCGGTGAGCACGGCGGTGACCCCAGCTCCGTAGAGTTCTGCCACCAGATCGGTCTGGACTATGTGTCCTGCTCTCCGTTCCGTGTGCCGATCGCGCGTCTGGCCGCTGCACAGGCTGCTATCGCTGAGAAGAACGCATAAGTTCTCCTTACAAATCCATAACAAAAAGGACAGTCCTCGGACTGTCCTTTTTTATTGCTGCTTTTCATCGCCGAACAGGGGAAACAGGAGACAGACCCCTGTTTCCAAATCTTGCAGGCTCGGTAGTTACGGCGAACCGCATTTATTTTTCTTTCCCCAGTAATCGGCGAAGCTTCTTTTTCAGGCGGGCGAGACCAATGCCAAAGGTGGAGGTGCGCTGGTACCAAGCCAGGCGGCGCAAGGGCTTTTTGGTTGCTTTCAGTTCTGTTTTCAGGGCTTTGCGCTCTTCTTTTAGTGCCTGAATTTGCGCGGCTTGCTTTTTGTTGCGCTCTTGCAGCTGGGTGACCTTGCGCTGACTGTCTCGCAGCTGCGTGGCCAGGCGGCTGTCGTCCTCTATCTCTTTGCGTTGCAGGCGCACGGCGGTATCTACCCGGCGGGCGATCTCCTCCGGCGGGCGCACCAGCATGGAATGTACCGGCTGAGCATAAGAAGTGGCTGCCGTTTTTTCGTCGTATAGCGAGCGGGCAGGCGTGCCTGTGCGGTCATCATAAATGGTCTTGATCCCGTTTTCATTCAAGAAGTCGATTAGGTGCCAGAACCGCTCCGCGTGGCCGTTGTTCACCTGGCGGAAGTCGGTTTGATCATACAGCGCTTCCAGATCCGTGTCCGGTGTGACGGCAGAGGCGGGAATGGCAGGAATGTTGTGATACTCTGCCAGCTCCCGAATGCGGGCGTCCGTGGGGAACAGCAGGCTGGGCACGCCACACAGAATATTGCCAATGGCACCGTGAATGCGGGTGCCGTAGTTAAAGTCCATCTCTCGATTAAAGGCAAACATACTGGGCAGGTTGATGAAGAACCGGGCCTTGTCCTCCACAAATACCGGGTGGTTCAGATTGGTGGGGTGCAGCACGCGGCTGTCTGCCGTGTCCGGGTGGGGGATCCCCAGGTACATCAGCCGCAAATCGTCAATAAACTGAGGCACAAAGTAGGTGTTGGGGAACCGTTCGGTGCAGCGCACGGCGAACTTTTTGAAATCCGGCGGATTGGACACAGAGCCGGTAAAGCACAGCTTGGATTCCGGGGTCAAAGGCTGCTTCTCTCGCAGGGGTAGACCCGGGCCGTTCAGTGCCAAAGAGGGGCAGCCGGTCACATCGATCTGGGAAAAGCCCAGTCCTTTGAGATAATCATAGGTGATCTGGCCCCGCACGCCCACGCTGGCAGAATGATCCAGCACGGCGGCGATAAAGTCCCGGGCAGCACCGTCAAATTCCCGGGGTTGCTCCAGGTGCGGCTCGTAGGGCAGCTGAATGCCAATGCCGGTGACCGTTACGGGAATCGTCAGCTGGCGAATCAGTGCCGTCCAGTGCTTTAAGCACTTGCGGGCAAAGTCCTCCCGAAAGGCGTTGGCCATGGGTAGGATCAGCCGGTCGTAGTTTTCATTGATCTCTTGGGCTGTAATCTGCTTTTTCACCAACATCAGGTCAGAGATAAAGTCCACCCGGCTGTCCGCAGTGGCCACCAGCCGGGTGATGCTGTTGGCAAACAGCAGATTCCCGGTGTTGTTGCCGATGATCTTGTCGGTGATTACATCCAGGGCATTGTATTCCGCCCAGGGCGCTACCCCGGCGCGAATGAGTATCCGTTCCATTTTCTTCTCCGTTCTTTTTATTTTTGCGTAAAGTTTGATAGTCTACTTTATGATACAGTATAACAAAAAAGCCGCCCCTTGTCAAAATAGATGCCTGTGAACAGGGGACGGTTCCTTGTTTTGCATTTGTGCCTGATTTTTCTGCATTTTGGCAATTCCTATTGACAAGTTTTTGAAAAATGTGTTAAATAAACTTATGAAACATATAACCGTATTTTGTTTAAGCTGTTGTATGAATTAGAAGGTCATAATTTGTTGTCTTTCTCTGCACAATCCGATATATTTTATTTATGATAAAACTCTTTTTGTATGAGGACTGCTATGTTAAAAGATGATATTTATAATCAATTTGAATGCTATTATAATGAATATGTCGAATATATTCGTCGGTATTGTTATTATAAGCTTAATGACTACCCTGACTATGCTGAGGATTGCGTTCAAGATACATTCAGAGTTCTCTTTGAGCAATTATCAAAAGATACAAAACTTGAATATCCGAAACAGTTTTTAATCAAAACAGCAAGCAATTTTGTTAAATTAAAATTCAGAGATATTGATAAAGAAAAAAACAAGAATTTTTCTATGAATCAAACGGATTTTGATATTCCGATTGAACAGGAATTTTTTAAGGTTGATTATGATGTGATTGTTAGATTGAAAAATGAAATCCTTTCCGAATTGTCTGAGAGCGAACGAATTTTGCTTTCAAAGACTTGTAAGAATTATAAAAGTTCGTATCAGACGACCAAACAGCTTGCTGCAGAATACAATTGCAGTGAGACCTGTATCAGACAGAGAATTTTCATTCTAAGACGGAAAATTAAATGTTTGGTAAAAGAAAAAACAAAAAATTTGTAATCTTTTATAACAAATCAAGATGTGTGTTACTAATAGAGTAGGTGAGATAAAAGCAATGAACGATAATGATTTTAAAGCATTTATTAACGATGAATCTTGGGAGCTAAACAAAAAAACAATTGAAGCAATGATGGAAAAGGAACTTGAAAAGGATGTTCAAGAAATCAATGTTGATTTTGTTGATGCTTGTATGAATTATCTTGCCGGATACAGCATTGTAAATACGCTCGAAGGAAAGGGAAAGGTGATAAATAAAAATAAGAAAAAGCGTATAAAATTCAGCAGAATAATAATCGCTGCAATCCTGGTTGTTTGTTCGATTTCAATTGGTATGACAGTATATGCAAAAGCAAATGATATGCGCATATCCGATATTTTTGTTGACATATTTGATAATAAAGCTGTCATTAAATATTCAGATAAGGATTTGCTACAAAAATACAGTAATAATTTGAACGGTAATAAACTTTATGATGCATTAGAAGCTGAAGGTATTGAAAATATCATGCTTCCGTTTGATTTGTATTACACTCCATACAAAATTATTGAAAATGAAGTTGATGAAAATACAAAAACAGTTGTCATCGAATTTGAAAATAATAGTCAACTGAAATTGAAAGAATTTGAGCAAGAAACAAACATAAAAAATTTAGAAATCGAAGGAACTTTTATAGCTTCAAAGCAAATTAGAATTCAAGATACGGATATTTATTTATTTGAAAGTCAAAACAATAATGCTAAGCAGACCTTTATCTCTTACCAAATTGAAATGACGCAATATTTGATTGTAATTGATGATGATATAACAGCAGCTGAAGAATTCGTTACAAAGAATAGAATTTAAAACTGCAATTTATCGTACTTTTAAATTCATGTGAAAGGGGTATAATAATGAAAAAACTCTTTTGCGTTACACTATCATTTTTGATGGTAATATCATCCAATATTTCTGTATATGCTGCTTATGATATTGATGAATCGAGTGTGCAAAATAATTATCAATATAAAATAACAAGTGATAGCGCTGAATGGAAAACGCTGAACTCACATGACGAAATGGTGGCTGCTTGCCAGATTGCTGATGATGAAATCCAAGAAATGACGACAGATATGCTTGTTTCAGCATATTTGAATTATCCACTTCTTGGTGACATGTATGCGTATAATACCATAGAAACAGGATTTGCGGCGTTGAGAAAGCAGTGCAATGCACTTGATGAATTGCTAACAAGAGAAGATGTAGGCGAAGTTTTGTTAAACAGGTATGAAAATATTAAATTGTGCGATCTGCATTCTTCAAATCGTGTTTCTTATAATGAGTTTATTGCACCCAGTGCATTGGAAATTTTAGCAGCCCAGCCCGAAATTGTTAATAACACAGATGATGAAACATTTGCTGCAATAAATGATGCCATTTACAAGAAGTGTTCTGCTAAATCAGACGAAGTGTATAGCGCTACAAAATCTTTGTATTACAGTGTACTGAATGAAATCAATGAAACAAATTCTGAGTATTATTCCTATGATAGAATAAGTGAGGCATTGGCAGTAAATCATGTTTCTTATGCAGCAATATCGAGTAGCGATTTTAATTGGAATTATACAGTTAAAACTCCAAAAAAAAGTTCTGTTAAAGTTGGCAAATTAAAATCAGGGAAAGAGTTGACTTCTTCGGAAATAAGACAATGTAAAAACTATGTTTCATCGAATTTTCCGGGAGCTACCTATATAGCAACACCAACTAAAAAATATAATTGCCATTCATATGCATGGTACAGTCAGTCAACTTCAAACGGATACTGGATGAATGATCCGTCAAAATATATGAGAGATGGAAGTTATAAAAAAGATGGATACAAGGTTGGAAATATTATATATTATGCTGGTGAACACTCCGGTGTAGTAAGTCTTGTTAAAGTTGGTTATGCTGGATGTTATGTAAAATCAAAGTGGGGTATGCATGGCTTATATAATCATTTCTATAATCAGTGCCCGTATTCCACATCAAATTTGACATATTGGGCGAAAGCATAATATATAGAGGCCTGCTCCTTGTTTCGCCGAACAGAGGACGGTTCCTTGTTTTGCGGGCGCGCTGCATTTTTTTGCTTTTCTTTTGCCTTTTGCCGTTGACAAGGGGCGCGAGTGGTGTTATAATACGACCTAAGCACTAATGGGCTTTAAAGCGCTAAAGTGCCAAGTGCAAAATGATAACAGGAACAGGAGTAACCAATCATGACCCCCAGAAAAGGCAATTTAATGGGCGTGCGCACCGACATTAAGGTGCTGGACGCCACCATTCGCGACGGCGGACTGTGCAACAACTTTGACTTCAGCGACGAATTTGTGCGGGAACTGTATAAGACCAATATCAAAAGCGGCGTGGACTATATGGAGTTTGGGTATAAGGCCAGCCGCACCCTTTTCAACGAGGCGGATTTTGGCAAGTGGAAGTTCTGCAAGGAAGAGGACATTCGTGCCATTGTTGGCGAAAATGTAAGCGATATGAAGATTTCCGTGATGGCAGATGTAGGCCGCTGCGATTTTAAAACGGACTTTCTGCCAAAGAGCGAGAGCGTCATCGACATGGTGCGCGTGGCTTGCTACATTCACCAGATCCCGGCAGCCATTGAGATGATCGAGTATTTCCATGACCTGGGGTACGAGACCACCTGCAATATTATGGCCATCAGCCAGGCCGGTTCCGGCCAGGTGGGCGAGGCGCTGGAGATGCTGTGTAACTCCTCGGTGGATGTGATCTACCTGGTAGACAGCTACGGCTCCCTGTACCCGGAGAATGCCGGTGTGCTGGCCCAGCGGTATTTAGAAGCGGCCACTGCTGCCGGCAAACAGGTGGGCTTCCACGCCCACAACAACCAGAACTTGGCCTTTGCCAACACCATTGAGACCCTGTCCTACGGTGTGTCCTACCTGGATGCCACCGCCATGGGTATGGGCCGGGGCGCCGGCAACTGCGCTATGGAGCTGCTGCTGGGCTTCTTAAAGAACCCCAAGTACAGCTTGTACAGTCTGCTGATCTTTATTGAGAAGTATATGATCCCCCTGCGGGAGTCCGGGGTGCAGTGGGGCTTTGACCTGCAATATATGTTCACCGGCCAGCTGAACCGTCACCCCCGGGAGGCCATGAACTTTACCGCCCAGCACCGCACGGATTACTGCGAATTTTACAAATCTCTGCTGGACAACGACTAAACATACAGAAAATCGCCCCGCAAGCGACCGTTTCGGCTGCCTGCGGGGTTTGTTTTGTACTTATTTGATTTTCTCCAGATCCCGGGCAATCTCTGCATGGTCAATGGGGTGATCCCGGAAGTAGAATTCCTGGTCCCGATCACTGATGGGGCGCAGCACGCGGCAGGGGTTGCCCACCGCCACTACATTGGGGGGAATATCTTTGGTAACGACGGATCCGGCGCCGATGACTGTGTTGTCGCCAATGGTCACCCCCGGCAGGATGACTGCACCGGCGCCGATCCAGCAGGTACGGCCAATATGCACCGGCATATTGTATTGGTAGTCGTACTCCCGCAGTTTCGGCAACACCGGATGGCCGGCGGTGGCGATGGTCACATTGGGGGCAATCATGGTGTTGTCGCCGATATAAATATGGGTGTCGTCCACCATAGTAACGGCAAAGTTGCAGTACACATGGTTGCCCAAATGCACATGCGCGCCGCCGAAGTTAGAATAAAACGGGGGCTCAATATAGCAGTTCTCGCCCAGCTGGGCGAACATCTCTTTCATCAGGGCCTGGCGTTTGTCTGTTTCTGCGGGTCGTGTGTGGTTAAATTCATATAAACGGTCCAGGCACAGTTGCTGCCGGTTCATAATTTCATCATCGCCGGGCAGGTACAGCGCACCGGTGTGCATTCTGTCTTTCATTGCCATCAGGGGCACCTCCGTGCATTTTTCTTCATTATAAGCAAAAAAACGGTCCATTGTCAACGGCCACTTGCAGCAGTCCCGTTGCCGTGCTATAATACACTGGATTTCTACCGGCAGTGCGCTGCTCGTCAAGGAGAAAAAAGATGAAAAAGCCCTATCAAAAGACCATGTATGCCTGCTTTATCGGCTATATTGTGCAGGCTATTGTAAACAACTTTGTGCCCCTGCTGTTTGTCACCTTCCAGACCGACTACCGGGTGCCGCTGCAAAAGATTACCCTGCTGATCACTGTGAATTTTCTCATCCAGCTGTGTGTAGATCTGCTGTCTGCCGGGTTCATTGACCGGATTGGCTATCGGGCGTCGGTTCTGCTGGCCCACGGCTTTGCAGCTGCCGGGCTGATCTTGCTGACGATTTTGCCGGATCGTACTGCCGATCCGTTTGTGGGTATTTTGCTGGCAGTGGTGGTGTACGCGCTGGGCGGCGGGCTGCTGGAGGTGCTGGTCAGCCCCATTTTGGAGGCCTGCCCAACAGATAACAAAGCCTCCGCCATGAGCCTGCTCCATTCGTTCTATTGCTGGGGGCAGATGGGTGTGGTGCTGCTGTCCACCCTGTTCTTTACCGTCTTTGGTATCGCCAACTGGAAAGCGCTGGCGCTGGTGTGGGCGGCGGTGCCCCTCTTAAACGGCGTGCTTTTTGCCACCGCGCCGATTTATCCGTTGAACCCGGAGGGCGGCGCGGGTCTGACCTTAAAGGAACTGTGCCGCAACAAGGTGTTTTGGCTGCTCATGCTGATGATGCTGGGCGCCGGTGCGGCGGAGAATACCGTTAGCCAGTGGGCGTCCGCCTTTGCGGAGGAGGGGCTGGGGGTCACCAAAACCGTAGGCGACCTGGCAGGTCCCATGGCTTTTGCGGCGCTGATGGGTATCGCACGGCTGATTTACGGCAAGTGGGGTCACAAGCTGCATTTGGAGAAGTGCATGCTGGGCAGCAGCCTGCTGTGTGTGGCAGCGTATTTGGCAATCGCGCTGGTTCCGGATCCACGGCTGGCGCTGGTGGGCTGCGCCGTTTGCGGCTTTTCGGTGGGTATTCTGTGGCCGGGCACCTTTAGCAAAGGCTCTGCCGCCATTCCAAAGGGCGGCACGGTGATGTTTGCCCTGTTTGCGCTGGCCGGTGACCTGGGGTGCAGCGCCGGACCCACCCTGGCGGGTATGGTTACCCGGGTGTGCGATGGCAATATGCGCCGAGGGATTTTGGCGGGGATCGTCTTTCCCTTGTTGTTGGTGCTGTGCCTGGTATTTGGGAAGAAGCGGAGAGCCGCAGCAGGAAATTAGCGGGCGGATACGAACCGCTCCCATGGTTAACCGATTATAAAAACAAAAACGGTGCCCTTTTCGATAAGGGCACCGCGGTTTTTATGGGTGTTTGGATTACATTTGGAATTTGCGGATATACTCATCCATGCAGGACTGGATGATTTCTTCCGCCTTTGCCCGATCATCTACTTCCAGCACAGAGGTGCTCTTGCTCACTTCCAGGGTCTTATACACCTCAAAAAAGTGCTTGATCTCCTCAAAATAGTGAGCGGGCAGCTGGTCAATGTTGGTGTAGCAGTTGTAGTTGGGGTCGTTTACCGGCACGGCAATGATCTTTTCGTCCTTGGCGCCGCCGTCCTCCATCATCAGTACGCCAATGGGGGCGCACTCCACGATGGTCATGGGCTGAATTTGCTCGCTGCACAGTACCAGCACATCCAGCGGGTCCTTGTCGCTGGCGTAGGTGCGGGGGATAAAGCCGTAGTTGGCCGGATAGTGGGTAGAGGTAAAGAGCACTCGGTCCAGCTTGAGCATACCGGTCTCCTTGTCCAGTTCGTACTTGTTTTTGCCGCCTTTTTGAATTTCAATGACGGCGTAAAAGCGGTCTTTGCGGATCCGCTTGGGGCTGATATCATGCCAAATGTTCATCGTGGAACCTCCTTCTTAGGGTCTTGCTGTTCTCTTTTTTGTACACTCTTATTTTATCATAGTCCCCGGCGGGGCGCAAGGGAGCGGGCGGCGGCATTTTCCACGAACTTTTGTTGTAATTCCCGCGTTTTTATGGTACTATTGAAAAAACAACACAGAAAGGAAGGGATACCCTGTGTTTGCAGATATTGCGAAAATCAAAATCAAAGGCGGCGACGGCGGTGCCGGTGCAGTGGCCTTTCATCGAGAGAAGTATGTGGCTGCCGGCGGCCCGGACGGCGGTGACGGCGGCAAGGGCGGCGATGTGGTCTTTGTGGTGGACGATAATTTGGCTACCCTGGCAGACTTTCGTTACAAACGGAAATATGCGGCCCAGAACGGCGAGCCGGGTCGTGGCGGTCGGCAGTACGGCCGTAAGGGCCAGGATCTGGAAATTCGCGTGCCCCGGGGCACAGTGATCCGCGAGGTGCAAAGCGGCGCCGTCATGGCGGATATGAGCAAGACAGAGCGGTTTATTGCAGCCAAGGGCGGCAAGGGCGGCTGGGGCAATATGCACTTTGCCACCCCCACCCGGCAGGTGCCTCGCTTTGCCAAGCCCGGCGTGCCCGGCGAGGAGTGGGAGATCAGTCTGGAGCTGAAACTCATTGCGGATGTGGGGCTGATCGGCTTTCCCAGCGTGGGCAAAAGCAGCCTGATCTCCGTGGTCAGCCAGGCCAAGCCCAAAATCGGCGACTACCACTTTACCACCCTGGTGCCCAATTTGGGCGTGGTGTCCATGGGCGCGGGCAACAGCTTTGTGCTGGCGGATATTCCCGGGTTGATCGAGGGCGCGTCAGACGGCGTGGGCCTGGGTCATGACTTTTTGCGCCATGTGGAGCGCTGCCGATTGCTGGTGCACCTGGTGGATGTAAGCGGTCACGAGGGACGAGACCCGATCGAGGATTTTGACGCCATCAACCGAGAGCTGGAGAAGTTCAACCCGGAGCTGGCCAAAGCACCTCAGATTGTGGCGGGCAATAAAATCGACATGGCGGAGCCGGAGCAAATTGAACGGTTGAAAGCCTATGTAGAGGCCAAGGGCTACGACTACTATTCCATTTGCGCTCCCATTCAGGAGGGCACCCGGGAATTGATGAACGCAGTGTGGAACCGGCTGCAAACGCTGCCCCCGGTGAAGGAGTACGAGCCGGAGGAGATCCCCACGGAGCTGCTGGTGCAAAACAGTACCGGCTTTACCATCACCAATCCGGAGCCGGGCTACTACCTGGTAGAGGCTCCCTGGTTTCCCAAGGTGCTTAAGGGCATTGATGTGGAGGACTACGAGGCACTGCAATACATGCAGCGGGTGCTGGAGAAGAGCGGCGTGTTTGAGGCGCTGCGGCAGCGGGGGATCCAGGAGGGCGATATTGTCAGCCTGTATGATATTGAGTTTGAGTACATTCCGTAAGGAGCAAGTATGGAAGTGTTGAACACAGATCCGCGGCAGCTAAGCCCGCTGAATTTGGCCTTTATCGGCGACTGCGTGTATGAGATGCAGGTGCGCTGCCACCTGGTGGCGCTGGCCAATCGGCCGGTGAACGACCTGCATCGGGAGAGCGTGAAGTTCGTCAGCGCCAAGGCCCAAACGGCGGCCTTTGCCCGCATGGAGCCGCTGCTGACAGAGGAAGAACTGGCGGTGTTTAAGCGGGGGCGCAATGCCAAGACTGGCCATCAGCCCAAGAGCGCCACCGTTGGCGAGTATCACTGCGCCACCGGGGTGGAGGCGCTGTTCGGCTACCTGTACCTAACCGGCCAAACGGAGCGGATCGAGGAACTGTTTGCCGTGATCTTTCGGTGATCAGACCGTCGATAAAGCGGCCAAACCGCGCCGGTTAAAAAATGAAGTATTCCATTCGTAGGGCAGGGGCTTGCTCCTGCCGCTGACATTTGTTGTTACCATTGATTTAAAAAAGCGGCTTGAACATCGAGTTCAAGCCGCTTTTGGCGCTTTTCGTCTTTTGCTCGGAGGCAGTACCGTTGTACGGCACCCGCTCGCAAAATACGAAATTTATCTCGCTTTCTCTTGGTCTGTCAGCGTGTAAAAAAAGACCGGCAGGCGAACCTGTCGGTCTTTGGTTTTCTCTGTATCGAGAGGGATTAGCCCAACTCGGAGAAGTATTTGATGGTGCGAACCATCTGAGAGGTGTAGGAGTTCTCGTTATCATACCAAGAAACAACCTGAACCTCATAGGTGTCGTCAGCAACCTTCAGCACCATGGTCTGGGTAGCATCGAACAGAGAACCGTAACGCATACCCACGATGTCGGAGGATACGATCTCGTCGGTGTTGTAACCGAAGGACTCGGTGGACTCAGCCTTCATAGCAGCGTTGATGGCCTCAACGGTCACTTCCTTGTCGGTCTTGATGACAGCGGTCAGGATGGTGGTGGAACCGGTGGGGGTGGGAACACGCTGTGCAGAGCCGATCAGCTTGCCGTTCAGCTCGGGGATAACCAGGCCAATAGCCTTAGCAGCACCGGTGCTGTTGGGCACGATGTTCACGGCAGCAGCACGAGAACGACGCAGGTCGCCCTTTCTCTGCGGGCCGTCCAGAGTCATCTGGTCGCCGGTGTAAGCGTGGATGGTGCACATAATACCGCTCTGGATGGGAGCAAAGTCGTTCAGAGCCTTTGCCATGGGAGCCAGGCAGTTGGTGGTGCAGGAAGCGGCGGAGATCACGGTGTCCTCAGCCTTCAGGGTCTCGTGGTTTACATTGTATACGATGGTGGGCAGATCGTTGCCTGCGGGAGCAGAAATAACAACCTTGCGGGCACCGGCCTTAATGTGAGCAGAAGCCTTCTCCTTGGAAGTGTAGAAACCGGTGCACTCCAGCACTACGTCTACCTTCAGCTCGCCCCAGGGCAGCTCAGAAGCGTCAGCCTTTGCATAGATCTTGATCTCTTTGCCGTCTACGATGATGGAGTCATCGGTAGCGGACACGGTGTCAGCCAGTGCGTACTTGCCCTGAGAAGAATCGTACTTCAGCAGGTGAGCCAGCATTTTGGGAGAAGTCAGGTCGTTGATGGCAACCACTTCATAGCCTTCTGCGCCGAACATCTGACGGAAAGCCAGACGGCCGATACGGCCGAAACCATTGATAGCAACTCTTACCATTTGGAATTACCTCCGAAAAATATTTGAATTTACCCGGGCGCTATGCGCCCTTGTATTGCAGTCTTTATTTTATACCGCTTTTGCCAAATAATCAAGCGGAATTTCCACTTTTGTCAATGTTCACCAAAATTCAGCTTTTCAGCGGTACTTTCTTGTGTTATAATGATTTGCAGCGGGCGGTTGCGTCGGGTGTTGCAGCAGGAGCAAGCCCACCGCCCTACAATATAGAAAGGGAACCTACTATGAAAAGATTAAACATTAACAAATACTACTGTTACTGCTCCTACAGCTTAGATGAGCAAGAAGCGAATCAGCAGGACTATTGGTTCGACATGAAACACTTCAAGATGATCGATCACAGAGGTCCGTGCGATATGTATGATGATAATCCAGATATTATCCCATTTCCTCATTTTATTCCAGAATCTCGATACAAAGATTTAATGCGGGCTTTGAACAATCCGCAGGTGACCGAGTTTTTTAATGCGGCTAAGGATGAAGAAGATGTATATTTCCGCTATCGTGTGTTTATTGATCAAAATGGTTTGTCATTTACTGAGCAATATAGGTTGAATCAAGATAAAGCAATTACCTTGATGAAATGGTGCAACGATCATGATATACCGTATATATACCGCTCTGAAGCTCGCGGAACATATCTACAGTACGATTATGATGATCTGGAGGGTGAAATCTGGCAAATTCCGGATATGTAAAACAGGGGACGGTTCCTTGTCCTACTACACAATAGAAACTTAACCGGAGGCGACGGTATGTACAAACCGATTTCTACCTACACCGGGCGGCATTTTGACCCGTACCACGCGGTGGCGGCGGATCTGGATGTGCGGGATATTGCCCACGCCCAGTCTCTGATGACCCGCGCCAACGGCCACTTCCCGGCATTTTACTCCGTGGGGCAGCACTCTTTGGCTTGCGCCCGAGAGGCGCTGGTGCGGGGTGAAGCGAACCAAACGGCACTATTTTGCCTGCTCCATGACGGCGCAGAGGCGTATATGAGCGATGTGACCCGGCCGGTGAAGGCCCGGCTGCCGGAATTTGTCCGGGCAGAGGAGCGGCTGCTGGCGCTGCTGTTTGACACCTTGGTAGAGGCTCGGCCTACTCCGGCGCAGTGGCAGACGGTTACGGAGATCGACAACGCCATGCTGTCGGCGGAATTTTTGCATTTTACCGGCGAGGTGATCCCCACGAATGCCCCGCCCCTGCAACGCACCCCGGATTGGACGCAGCTGCCCTTTGATCGGGTGGAGCAGGATTTTCTCCATCTGTACGCCCGCCTGCGCGGCTGAAAAGGCGCGCTTTCGGTAATACATAATATAAAAGGAAAAAGGAGCAATTCCATTGTTGGATTGCTCCTTTTTGTAGATGTATGTGCCTTATCGCAGGGCGCGGAGGCGGGGGTCGGTGCGTACTGTCGGCTTGATCTTATCGAAGGAGCGGGACAGGGCGGCAGCGGCTCATCCATTCGCCACCAGCTGTGTGAGCGCAACGCACGAACGTATGCCCTTTATGCCGTAGCCAAGTACAGTGGCCAGCGGGAGATGTAAAAAGGAAAAACGCCATCGAGCATTGGTACACTCGATGGCGTTTTGCCGTGTTTATATTTATTTTTGGATAGTCGGATCGTTTGTGCGGCCAAGAATGTAGTCGGTAGACACGCCGTAGTAGTCCGCCAGTGCCAGCAGGTGCTCCAGCGGCAGATTTTGGTAGCCCCGCTCGTAGCGGGAATAGACGGTTTGGCGAATGCCCAGCAAGGCGGCCACATCCGTTTGCTTCAGGTCTCTGTCCTCTCGCAGATCCCGCAGCCTTCTAAAATACACAACGCCACCTCCGTACCACTGATTGGTACTATTGACTTTAGCATAAAAATTAGCTAATCTTCTATTATAGTACCCATTAGTGCTACGCTGCAGCGAATAAGTTGGTGAAACAATGCAAAGTGAGATGGAAAAAAGCAGCAGCCTGTCCGCCCTGCGCCAAAGGGTCAGGGACGGCGTGGCCGAGAGTGATTTTGCCGGGCTGGCTCGGTTGGTCACCCATCGTGGAGAGTGGCAGGCAGTTGCCGCAGACCCGATCAGTTGTGCCTATATGGCGCCGGTGTGGGCGTATGGCTTGGCACCGGCACCGGGGGTTGATATTTTCGGTCGGTTGGAGCGGTGGTGCCCAGCGCTGCCCGCAGCGGATTATGCCTTGGGCATTTTGTATGCGGACGGGCTTTGCCTGCCCCGGAATGTGCACCTGGCCCGCTACCATTTGCAGCAGGGCTGGCAGACGGAGCATTCGCCGCTGGGGGGCACTTCCTGTTGGTGGGTGTTTTCGTCCATTGCACCGGACGCCGTGTTGGCCCGCGCCGCCGCCGGGGCGTACCGGTCCAAATTCGCCTTGGCCGCCCGGGGGGGGGGGAATAAGAGTAGGCGTGTATTTGTAAAAAAATTGTAGGGTGCGATGAGTGAATTGCATGCAGTGCAAGAGACACGAGGCTCCAAATGCGTTAGCATTTGGGAGAAACAGTCCGGGGGACTGTTTCGTAGCGAGTACAGTATCGCGCCGCCGATCCGTCAGCCTGTATCGCAGTGCGGGCGGCAGATTGCCGCCCCTACGAAGACGCTATTGTAACCGGTTGACCGTAGGGGCGGATAGTATCCGCCCGCCGTATTGCGCCAAACCGCCCGCTCAAATCACAACAACACAAAAAAAGCACCGTTCGTTGGAACGGTGCTTTATGCTTATTTTTTCTATTGTGCTCACTTGACCCGCACGGCGCGGGCAGCGGTGTAGCTGCCGTAGTAGCGGGCGTTGCCTACGGTAGTGTAGGGGCGCAGGCGCACATAATAGGTGCGGCCGCCCTTGGCGGTTTTAATATTCCCGGTGGCCTTGCCGCTGCTTACATACAGGGTCTTTTTGTCGCCGGAAAAGTTCTTCTTGGTGGAATACTGCACCGCGTAGCCGTTGCATTTCACTTTGTTCCAGCGCACGGTAATCTGCTGCTTTTTGGCGGATTTGGCGGCGGTGCATTTGGTGGCAGTGGGGCGGGTGGTTGTTGCCAGTCGGGTGCCCTTGGCGCCCTCCTTTGTCTTGGAGTCTACCGTGTAGGGCGCCACATAAAAATAGTATTTGGTGCCCGGCTTGGCGCCGCTGCCCTTGAACACAAAGCTGCGGGTGGTGGTGGTGGCCAAGCGCTTTGTCTGCTTTTTGGCGGCAATATATTGGTACACCACATAGCCGTCGGCGCCGGGCTTTTTGTTCCACTCCAGGGTAATGGAGCCGGTGGCGGTCTTTTGCGTTTTCAGCCCGGTGACGGTGCCCGGCAGGGCGTGCTTGGCGTTCACCTTGGAATAGGGACCTCGGTAAGCGGTGTTGCCCCGATAAGCCGCCACCTGCACCTCGTACAGCTGGGTGTCTGTTAAATCGGTCAGATCCACTCGGGTGGTTCTTACTGCCTTGTCAAAGCCTTTGCCGGTGGTGCGGTTGATGACCTTCACCAAGTAGGCGTTGGCGCCGGGGGTGGCGTTCCAAATGTAGGTGAGCCGTGTTTTGCTGCGGCTCTCCAGGGTCAGACCGGTGACCTTGGCAGGCAGGATCTTAAAGCGATAGTACCACCGCCGCCCGGTGTAAGTACCCAGCCCCTGGGCGGTAATGGTGGCCATGCCCACCGCTTTGTTATTGATATAGGTCAGGGTGTAATCCTTGTCCGCTTTCAGCGGTTGGCCGTCCTCGCCGGTGACGGTGGGGACGGGCGTGATGGCCTTGCCGGTGTAGGTCTTGCTTTTCAGCAAGGTGGCAGAGCCGGGCAAACTGTTTTTATTGCCATACAGAAAGTCCATATCCGTGTTGCCGTTGACCCCGGCCACCTTGCCGTTGTCTGCGTACTGCCACATCAGGTAATCGCCGTCGTACTTGCAGGTCTTGGAGCCGTATTCTGCCACCCACAGGGCGTAGCGGCCCCGCGTCTCCTGCTCAATGTAGTCCAGCAGCGGGCTGCGGCTCATATACAGCCCCGGGGTGTGCCCGGCAGCGGCAATGATGCTGCAAAAGCGCTCTACCAGCTGGGTGCAAAAGGCCTTGCCCCTGCTCAGCTGGCTGCTCTCCTCTAAGTCATAAAACACCGGCAGATCCAGGGTGCGGCTGCCCAGCACTTGCAGGCACAGGCGCGCCTCTTTTTCCACATCCGCCACGCTCTTGGCATAAGAATACCAGTAAATACCCACCGGCAGCCCGGCGGCAGTGGCGTTCTTAAAGTTGGTGGCAAAGTAGGCGTCCTCCTGGCTGGCGTTCTTGCCGTACCCGGCGCGCAAAATGGCAAAGTCAATGCCGTCGTTCTTTATCTTTTTCCAGTTCACCTTTTCTTGCCAAGCGGAAATGTCTACACCGTTTAGCACCTCCAGCTTGTCAAATCGGGCGTTGTGGGTGTAGCTTTTGCCGGTGTATTTGGATTTCATGGTGGCGGCCTGGGCTGCGCCCGCCGTAGGCAGCAGCGCTGTTAAGGCCACCAGCACCGCCAGCAGTACGGCGGTGACAGAAAACAATCGCTTTTTTGCTTTTTGCATTAGGAACCTCCCAAATACCAGCGGTTCAGGTCAATGTACTTGCTACCGTTGCCTTTGATCTTGCCGGTTTTGGAATATTGCCAAATATCAAAATCCCCGGTGTAGGTGACGGCGCTGTTGTAGTCCGCCACCCAGCGCAGAGTGCCCTTGGGCAGGGAGGCGGCGTCGAATTTAGAAATGTAAAAATGTGAGTTGGCGTACACCCCGGCGGTGTAGCCGTCGGCGGTCACGGTGTCACAAAAGGCGGTGAGCAGCCGGGTGGTGTCCTTTTTGCTCACATTGGCGTCATACAGCCGACCGGCGTGTTCTCCGGCGGCGTTGTAGCCGTATTCATAGTCTATGATCAGCGGCAGCTCCACTTTGGCAAAGCGCACGGCTTCCAGCACAAAGCGGGCTTCCTCTTGGGCTTCTTTCTCCGTGGTGGCTTGAGAGAAGAAATATACACCCACCGGTACCCCGGCCTTGCGGGCAGCTTTTAAGTTCTCTTTTGCCATTTTGTCTGCATGGAGCGCACCGTCGTTGTAGCCCCGGTAGCCTACCCGGATAAAGGCAAATTTGGCGCTTTTTGCCAGGGTAGTCCAGTCCACGGTGCCGTTGTGCTCGGAGATGTCTACCCCCTCCACAAAGGGGGCGTCGGTGCCAAAGTCATAGGTTACCCGCTGATGGCGGTTCCCCAGTGCCAGCACTGTGGCAGCCAGCGCACCCACGATCACCAGCGCCAGCGCCGCCTGCACCCACCGGTTGGCAAACAGAGATTGGCCGTTGGTTTTGCGCCGCCCCTTGCGCCGGGCGGTGCCGGCGGGCTTTTTGCGGGTGGCTTTTTTACGGTTGCTTGTCCGCCGTGGGGTTGACCGACTGCGGGTATTCTTTTTTGCAGGTTTTTTTCGTTCGTTTGCCATGCTTTGCTCCGCTTTACCTGTAAATGATCCTTTTAATAGTAATACAAAGCAGGGAGCGGGTCAAGGGCAGCGGGCCAAAATTTACAATTCCCCTGGTATTCTACTGTTGTGGTAATTTAAAGCGCTTTCTTGACAAGTGATTCCGGGCAGTATAATATAATAGGTATCACAGTATAGAAATCAGGTAAAGCCTATGCAGAATTTTGATAAAATGGATCATATGCACTTTATTCGCAAGCTGCCCATTCCTCAGGAGCTGAAAAAAGAGATGCCCCTGACTCCGGAGCTGGCTGCCTACAAGGACAAGCGGGATCAGGAGATCGCCGCCATTATCCGCAGCGAGAGCGACAAGCTGCTGTTGGTGATCGGCCCTTGCTCGGCGGATCGGGAGGATGCGGTGATTGACTATATCCACCGCCTGGCAGAGGTGCAAAAGCAGGTGGCGGACAAAATCTTGATCGTTCCCCGCATTTATACCGGCAAGCCCCGCACCACCGGCGCCGGGTATAAGGGTATGCTCCACCAGCCGGACCCGGGTAAAAAGCCGGATATGTACGAGGGTATTCGCGCCATTCGCCATATTCACCTGCGTGCCTTGCAGGAGACCGGGCTGTCTTGTGCAGACGAGATGCTGTACCCGGAGAATCACCGGTACCTGAGCGATCTGCTTAGCTATGTGGCCGTGGGTGCCCGCAGCGTAGAGAACCAGGAGCACCGGCTGATCTCCAGTGGACTGGATATTCCTGTGGGTATGAAGAATCCCATGAGCGGGGATCTGTCTGTGATGATCAATGCCATTAAGGCCGCCCACGGCGATCATTCCTTTATTTATCGCGGCTGGGAGGTAGAGAGCCAGGGCAACCCCCTGTCCCACGCCATTTTGCGGGGCAGTGTGGACCGCCACGGCATCAACCACGCCAATTATCATTACGAGAATTTGCGTATTCTCCACGATCTGTATGTGGAGAGCGGCATTGCCAACCCGGCGGTGCTTATTGACACCAACCACTCCAATTCCTCCAAGCAGTACCTGCAACAGGTGCGTATTGCCAACGAGGTACTCCATTCCATGCGTCACTCGGCGGATATTCGCCGGCTGGTGAAGGGCTTTATGATTGAGTCTTACATTGAGGATGGCGCCCAAAAGTGGGAGGACGGCATTTACGGCAAGTCCATCACCGACCCCTGCCTGGGTTGGGACAAGACCCGGGACCTGATTTTCTCCTTGGCGGACCAGCTGTAAACGGAAAAGCATATACTGCGCCCCAGCAGATCGTTTTCGGTCCCGCCGGGGCGTTTATTTTTCCAACCCCTGTCCGTTATTGCGATTTTGGGCATTTTTTTGTTCCAACGGTGTTGACAAATGGCGCAAAAGTGCTATATTGGTAGTACAAATTCAACAGTCAAATGCAACGAACAGGACAGGACGAACCGCATCACCGCTTACAGAAAGCCGTCGGTTGTGGAAGACGGCAGCAAGGCACGGTCCTCGTTATCCCCTGCAAGCAGCACCTGTGAGCGGCCCTTGGGCTTCGTAATCGGTGCCGGTACTCCCCGTTATTGGAGCGTGCTATCCGCCTTGGCGGGCAGCGCATGAGCGGTCGGCAGCTTTGCCGGCAAGCAGAGTGGTAACGCGCGGGTTTCTGATTTTTACCTTCGTCTTTGCACAGCAGCATTGGCTGTGCCGGGGCGAAGGTTTTTTGTTTTTGTATTTGACTGGGAAAAGAAGAATGAAAGGAGTCTTTCAAATGAACACATTGGTTATTGTACTGATTGCCATTGTTGTGTTAGGTGCGGGCTATGTGCTGTATGGTCGCCATATTGCCAAGTCCTGGGGTATTGATCCCAAGGCAGAGACCCCCGCAGTGAAGTACAACGACGGCAAAGACTTTGTACCGACCAACGGCTGGACGGTGTTCAGCCATCAATTTTCCTCTATCGCAGGTGCAGGCCCGGTTACCGGCGCCATTCAGGCGGCGGTTTTCGGCTGGGTACCGGTGCTGCTGTGGATCCTGATCGGCGGCGTTTTCTTCGGCGCCGTTACGGACTTCGGCGCCCTGTACGCTTCTGTAAAGAACGAGGGCAAGAGCATGGGTATGCTCATTGAAAAGTACATCGGCAAGCTGGGCCGCAAATTGTTTACCATCTTTTGCTGGCTGTTCTCCGTGCTGATCATCGCCGTATTTGCGGATATGGTAACCGGCACATTCTCTGCCTTTGATGCGGAGACTCTGCAAAAGCTGCCCACTGCCGGGGTCAACGGCTCCGCCGGTATGGTGTCTATTATGTTTATGGTGTTTGCCGTGGTGTTCGGCCTGATCCAGAAGAAGTGGAACCTGACCGGGTGGAAAGAGTTTGTTGTGGGCGTTGTCTTTATTGTTGCGTCCTTTGCCATCGGCATTAAAGTGCCCATCATCATGGGCAAGACCCAATGGGCTGCCGTGGTGTTCGCTTATATTTTCCTGGCGGCCATTATGCCCATTTGGCTGATGAAGCAGCCTCGGGACTATATGACCACCATTATGTTTGTGTGCATGATCGCCGGTGCCATCATCGGTTTGGTCATCGGCCACCCCACCATGGAGCTGCCTGCCTTTACCGGGTTTAATAACGAGAAGCTGGGCACCATGTTCCCCATTCTGTTTGTGACCGTGGCCTGCGGCGCTGTGTCCGGGTTCCATAGCCTGGTGTCCTCCGGCACTTCGTCTAAGACCATCGCCAATGAGAAGGATATGCTGAAAGTTGGCTACGGCGCCATGATTTTGGAGAGCGTGCTGGCTGTACTGGCGCTGTGCGTGGCCGGTGCCGCCGCCAAGAACGGCGTGGCTGCCGAGGGCACCCCGTTCCAGATCTTCTCCCGCGGCGTTGCCGGGTTCTTTGAGAAAATGGGCGTGCCGGTACAGGTAGCCACCGTGTTTATGACCATGTGTGTGTCCGCTTTGGCGCTGACCACGCTGGACGCTGTGGCTCGGATCGGTAAAATGTCTTTCCAGGAGATCTTCAGCGTAGACGATATGAAGCACGCAGCTCTGTGGCGCAAGGTGGTGTGCAATCCGTATTTTGCTACCATCATCACCCTGCTTTGCGGCTATGTGCTCACCAAGGTGGGCTACCAGCAGATTTGGCCTCTGTTTGGCTCTGCCAACCAGTTGCTCAGCGCACTGGTGCTGATTACGCTGTGCGTGTTCCTGAAGGTTACAGGCAGAAAGAACAAGATCCTGTTCCCGCCTATGATCATTATGCTGTGCGTTACCTTTACTGCATTGGTGCAGCGGCTGATCGCCATGATCAAGGCCATTCAGCAGGCTGCCGCAGTGGAGATCCCTGCCGGACAGACCAGCTGGGGCGCTGTGTTTATTGCCAACGGTTTGCAGCTGATCATCGCCGTGCTGCTGATTGTACTGGGCTTGACCATTGTGGTCAACAGTGCCAAGAGCTATGTGAAGAGCAAAAAAGGCAGCGAGACCGAAGAGGTCGCCAAAGCATAACGGCGTGCGTATAATATCGATATAAACCATGAACCGTCTGCGTATTTCTGCGCAGGCGGTTTTGTATTTGTATTTGGCCCCCCTGCAATAAGGGAGGCAAATCGCAACCGATTCTCCTCAAATATGGAACATATTCCGATTAATGACGGTACAGATTTTCAAATGTGCCAAATAAAGAACCGGACAGTTGTCAAATGCACGGCAGCGTGTTATAATACTGGACGCAAAACAAAACTAAATTTGGAAAAGGGGATTTTTCATGTCTGACAAAACGGAAAAAAAGTACATGAAGAAGTCAGAGATCGTTACCTTTGGTATCGGTCTGTTCGGCGTGGCTCTGATGACCGGCTGGATGCCGGACTACACCGCTACCTTCTTCGCTGACTTCGCGTTCAAAGGCAAGGGATTTGACTCCGCCACCATGGCAAACGCCATCTCTATGGTGTTCTTGGTGGCCGGTATCATCGGCGCCGTGTGCGAGCTGGTGATCGGCTATTTGGTGGATAACACCCGCACCAAGCTGGGTAAGGTAAAGCCCTGGGTGGGCTTCGGCGTGGTGCCGCTGGCCGTGGTGGCTATGCTGGTATTCATTGCACCCAATACCTCCAATCAAACTCTGGCGATCGTGTGGATGTTTGTGATCTACTCGTTGTATACCGCCTTTAGCTGTGCGGTAGAAAGCCCGTCTAACTGCTTCGGCTCCCTGTGCTCGCCCAATCCGGCAGAGCGCTCCACCGCCATCTCCATCGCTTCGTTCCTGCGCAGCGTGGGTCAGTCCGGCGGTATGGTAGTCGTGATGGTGGTGGGCCTGGTGATGAAGGCCTTGATGGGCAAGCAGCAATATAAGAACGCCGAGGGCCAGGGCCTTGACCTGGTGATCTCTACGGCGGTGTGCGCCCTGGGTCTGATCCTCTTTGTGATGATCTTCTTTACCAATAACAAAGAGCGTGTGCCTTTCACGCAGGAGAAGGTGAGCCTGAAAGACGCCGTCAAGGTGGTCTTTACATACAAGAACCTGCTGATGGTGTCCTTGACCAAGCTGTGCGGCTTTGGCCGCGGCGTGTACGGCACCGTGTCTTTGTACATTGCCATTTACCTGCTGGGCTCTAAGGACCTGAAGCTGGCGCTGCTGCTGCCCATGGGTATCGGTACCGCTGTGGGCACCCTGCTGGTGAACTTTGTGCTTAAGAAGTTCTCCACCAAAAAGACCTTTATTCTTTTCTGCGTGTACGGTGCGTCTTCCATGGCGATCCTGTTCCTGGTATCTAAGGGTATCGGCTTTAACAGCACCCTGATTGTGCCGTTCCTGATCCTGAATTTCTTCTGCGGTTTGCAGCACGGCAACACCAATGTAACCCCCAATATTATGATCGCCGACTGCGTAGACGAGATTGAGTGGAAAACCGGCCAGCGCAAGGACGGCTTGGCGTATGCCGGTTACGGCCTGTTTTCCAAGATCGCTTCCGCCTTCACCAAGGCGCTGGGTCCCTGGCTGCTGTACACCTGGTCCGGCTATGCCGTATCTCGTGACGCCAATGTGGCTTATGCCGCCCAGACGGATTCTACTTTGAACAAGATCTTAATGATCTACACCATCATTCCCGCCGTGTTCGTTGTGCTCCAGGCGGTGCCCATCTTCTTCTACGATATGGTCGGTGAGAAGAAGGCGCGCATTACCCGCGAGCTGATGGAGCGCCGTGAGGCCGCCGGCTTGGTTGCCGGTGAGGGCGAAGAGACTGCCGATGCGGCAGCAGCCGAGTAAGGGGGCGACGAGAATGGCAAAACAGGAAAAGACTTTTAATACCAAGTTGTATGCGCTGGTGGCATTTCTGTTGGTTGCAGCCATTTTGGCTGTGTCCACCGTGGCCACCTTTAGCAGCAAGTATATTGCATTTAAGCCGGAGAAGGTCGCTCAGGCGTATGCGGATACCATTGCGCAGACCGGTGACGGCTACAATGCCAACAAGTATGCGCTGGTGAGCAAAAGCGAGAAATACGGCGATTTTATCCGCAAGTATTATATGTATCCGGTGATCTATAAGGACGCCGGTTACAAGCCCGGCGACGATACCAAGAACTTAAAGGGCTTGAACGACGACAGCTACAAGTCCGATAAGACCAAGAACGACGACGGTACGCTTACCGGCCAGGTGACCGAGGCCATGTATCCCTACTATGTGGAGCTGCTGGGTCAGTACGGCTGGGACGATGCAGACGCTATGTTCACCAATTACTTTGCCAAGTACCAGCAGGTGCGGGGGCAGGTGTTTGGCGACCAGTATCTGGATGACGAGGGTATGTTCACCGCGCTGGAGGCCAATGTAAAGACCTACGGCGAGAGCCTGACCGGTACGGAAGAGACCTACGACAAGAACACCAAGGTGAAGCTGACGGATAAGACCATCGGCGCTTACCAAAAGGCGCTGGGCGAGGATTACAAGCTGACCACCACCGTGACCGATGTGCAGTCGGTGGAGGATGTAAAGGCTTATACCGCCAAGATGAATACCCAGCTGCTGGCGAATTATGAAGTCAGCGCCGACGACATCAGTGCCGTTTCCACCTGCACCGTGCAGGTAACGGACGCTAAGGGTACCCAGTTGGCCGCCTGCGACCTGACCGTGGTGCAGATCGGCCATACCTGGTATGTAGACAATACCACCGCAGATACCTCTGCGTTGTATCAAATCGGCAAATGATCTTTCGCTTGCCGTAAGAGAGGGAACCGCCCGGACCGTAAGGCCCGGGCGGTTTTTTGTGTGTGAGGGATAAGATCCGTTTGGCTTTTATTTCTTTGTAGGGGCGGCAATCTGCCGCCTGCGGTGCGATAATGTGGCTCCCCGCACTGCGAGCAGGTAGAGGGATTGCACGCCTTGCAACTCGCCGCCATTTCCTATCCTGAAAAAAAGCCATATTCTTTTGCAACCCACTATGCAGGCATGCAAAAATATGGTATAATTCTTGCGAGACAGTGTGCATTATCCGACAGCTGTCGGGTGGTACCCATGGGTCTGACGGAAAAGAGAGCATCGGCCTGTTGCTCGAGGAAGCGTAAGGCTTTCACAGAATCGGTTTGGATTTATCATTCTTTACAAAAAAATAAGGCCCCTGCAGTGGCGGGGGCCTTGTGCGTATGAATCATCGTATGGATTACCGTATTTTGCGCAGCTGTGCGGTGAGTACGGCAGTCAGCTTTTCCCGGTCAAAGGCGGGCAGCGGCTCCAGAATTACATCAATACAGCCGCCTACGGCGTAGATCACATTGGTTACCTGGTGATAATTTTTCTCCATGGTGAAGTTGTTGTGGGAGCAAATGGCCTCGGTCATCTGCTGTTTGAGCATACGCAGGGCGGGGGCGCACATACGGCTGTTTTTGAATTTGGTCAGCCGTTCAATGTTGTTGTTGCGCTCAATCTCGTTGAGCATACTGTTAATTATATCCGTGGGATCTCGCTGGATTTGATCGTAGTTAATGCCCTTGGCGATCTCCACAATGCCGTTGGTGATGGTCTCAAAGCAGAATTGAATGCACGCGCCCATGCTCTTAAAGTGCAGATAAAAGGTGCTTTTGTTAATGTCTGCTTTTTTGCACAGCTCCAATACGGTAATCTTGTCCGTTTCTTTTTCAATCATCAGCGCAATCATGGCGTTAAAGACCGCCGCTTTGGTGCGCTTTACCCGTCTGTCCATTTCTTAGAAAAACCCCCCTCAAATCGCTTTGTAATGGACATCTGTCCAATAGCAAATACTATGATAACATAAATGAAAGAAAGGTTGCAAGCAACTTCACGGAATTTGTAGGAAGTGCTGGAAAACGCCATGAAAACTTGTGCAAAAACACGAAAAATTGTCCCACTGATATTGGCGCTTGTGCTGCTTTTTGGCGGTTGCAGTGCGGTCAACAGGGCTGCCGTCTTTGGTACAAACGGCAATGAGACTACCCGGCGGCAGGATGTGTTGACGGTGGAATTTCTGGATGTAGGTCAGGCCAATGCGGCGCTGCTCACCTGTGGGGGCAAGAGCTTGCTCATCGACGGCGGCAATGTGGCAGACGGCGCCAAGGTCACTCGTGCGGTGCAGGCGGCAACGGACCGGCTGGACTATGTGGTGAATACCCATGGCCATGAGGACCATGTGGGCGGCCTGGCCGCTGTGGTGGACGCGGTGCCGGTGGGGCAGGCCATTGTCAGCCCGGTGACGACGGACAGCGAATATTACCGGGATTTTGTGGACGCGTTGGCGGATCGAGGTGTGACCCCGGTAGCCGGGCAGGCGGGTATGCAATTCTCTTTGGGGGACGCTAAGTGTACCGTGCTGGGACCCACCGCTGCCGGCAGCGACCTGAACAACAGCAGTCTGGTGCTGCAAGTGCGCTTTGGCGGTGCGACTTTTCTCTTTATGGGCGACGCCGGGGCGGAGGAAGAGCGCAGCTTGATCCAAAGCGGTGCAGATGTAAGTTGTGATGTGCTGGCGGTGGGTCACCACGGCAGCGGCTCTGCCACCGGCTATGTGTTTCTGCGCCAGGCGTTGCCCAAGTATGCGGTGATCTCCGTGGGCGCGGGCAACCGTTATGGCCACCCGGCAGAGAGCACGCTTTCCCGCCTGCGGGATGCCGGGTGTACCGTCTACCGCACGGATCAAAGCGGCACAATCACCATAGTGACGGATAAAAACGGAAAAATCCGCTGTCCTGCATAAAAAAATGTTGTATTCTTTGGTTTTTTCAGCTATAATAAATACAGAATTTTACATATTGGAGGAATTTTACCTATGTATTGTTGGTTAGACGGCAAAACTGTTGTTGTAACCGGCGCTTCCGGCGGTATGGGCGCAGGCATTGCGGCTACCTTGATCAAGAAGCACGGCTGCACTGTGATCGGCGTGGCTCGGTCGGAACCCAAGATGCTCAAATTCATTGAGGAGCTTGGCCCCACTTATGCCCAGCAGTTCTCTTACAAGCTGTTTGATGTGTCTGTTAAGGAGAATTGGGAGAACTTCTACAATGAGCTGGTAGAGGAAGGCGTGCAGGTGGATGTGCTGGTAAACAATGCCGGTATTTTGCCTAAGTTTAAGCGCTTTGACCGGTACAGCGATGAAGAAATTGAGCGTGCCATCAACATTAATTTCTACAGCTGCGTGTATTCCGTTAAGACATTTCTGCCCATGCTTCTGAAGAGCACGGATCCGGGCATTGTTAACATTGACTCTTCTGCCGCGCTGATGAGCCTGGCCGGTACTTCCATGTACAGCGCTTCCAAGGCTGCACTGAAGGGCTTTACCGAGGCTCTGCGTGAGGAGTTCCGTGGCAAGTGCTATGTGGGGTTGGTTTGCCCCGGCTTTACCAAGACAGATATTTTCCGCGGCCAGTCCAACGCAGGCGGCAAGGGCGAGAAGGTCATCAATATGATCTCTACCGATTGCGACCTGATGGTGAAGATGATTATGTTCGGTATAGAGCACAAGCAGGCACTGCAGATCCACGGTGTGGATGCCCACGCCATGAGCGTGTTTGGCAAGCTGCTGCCGGTGAACGGCTCTCGCCTGTTCAGCGCTGTGATGAAAGCGGCGGACATTGACCTGTTTAAGGAAGTTTTTAAGGACGACGTCGAGCTGGCGGAGTAAATTTTAAGCATTTAAGGGACGCAGCCGTTTCAATGAGGGAATGGCATAGCGCCCCTTTCTGCTTTTTTGCAATAAAAAGGAGGGTGCTTTTATGGCAGATGCTGTAACGGCAACGAAAAAAAAGTATATGAATTTTAAGGAGATTGCGGCGTACTCCCTGGGGCTGTTCGGGTTCCAGGCCATCGTAGGCTTGCTAAACTCCTACCAGGCCGAGTTTGACGGCTCCATTTTGGGCGCCAATGTGTCTGTGGTGGCCATTTTAATTTTGGTGGCCAAGATCGTGTCTGCTGTGGCGGACCCGGTGGTGGGCAACCTGATCGACCGGTCCAAAAGCAAGCGGGGCAAGTTCAAATCTATGATCCTGTACTCTCTGGTGCCGCTGCTGGTGATGACCTCTGTGGTGTTTGTGAAAGTACCGTTTTCCGGCACCGGGCTGTATGTGTGGATCTTCCTCACCTATTTGGTTTGGTCCATTGCCATGACCATGGGCGATGTGCCCTCGCAGGGGATCGCTTCCGTGCTGACCCCGGATCCCACGGAGCGCACCAATGTGGTGTCCATTTCCAATACCTTTAAGCAGATCGGCTTTTCTGCCTGCGTGGTGATTGTGCCTATTGCCTGCCTGATTATTCCCGGCGGGTCCAAGGTGTTCGTTAAGTCCGGCGAGACAGATACGCCTATGATCGCTTCCGAGTTCTTCTGGACCGCAGTGCTCACCGCCATCTTTGGTTGTGTGCTCTTTGCCCTGATTCCGCTGCTCAATAAGGAGCGGGTGCCCTACCAGGCCGGCGAAAAGACCACTTTTAAGGATATGATGGGCGCGCTGAAGAACAACAAGCCCTTAATGCTGGTGATTATTTCTTATTTCCTGGGCTTTGGCCGTCAGATGGCTATGGGTATCCAGGTACAGGCCGCAACGGTGATCCTGGGCAGTCAAAACTTGGTGGCTGTTTTGGGTATCGTTACCGCCGTGGGTTCCATGATCAGCATGGCGCTGTGCCCCCTGCTGATTAAGAAGCTGGATGAGCGCAAGGCGTACATTCTTCTGTCTGTTTACGGCTTTGCCGCTTCCATTTTCTCCTTTGTGATCGGCCATTTCTGGTTCCAGTCACCGGACAATATGGTGCTCACCGTGCTGTTTTATGCCTCTCTGTTCCTGATCGGCTTGCAGTTCGGTGCCGTCACCTTAATGCCCATGATCATGACCGCCGATTGCGTGGATTATTACGAGTATGAGACCGGCAAGCGGATGGAGGGCGCCGCCTATTCCATTCTGACCTTGACCATTAAGGTGTGTTTGGCACTGGGTACCGCCGTGGGTCTGATCTTTGTGCAGGTGTCCGGTTATTATGACGCTTTGGGCGCCGGTACTTTCACCACCAAGACCAAGGACATTATCTTTTTTGCTTATACCGCCTTGCCGGGCGTGCTGGCACTGCTGTCCATCTTCCCCATGTTTAAGTACGACATTGTGGGCGAGAAGAAGGCGCAAATCTCTGCCGCCCTGTCCCAGCGCCGCGCCGGTAAAGAATAAGCGCCTGAAAATAGATACAATATGTATATATAAGGAAAAGCGACTTCCCTCGGGAGGTCGCTTTTTTGTGTGGTGTTCAGCGGGTTTAAATATGCGTGCATATCCTTTTCCATTGAAAGTGGAGCCGATTCCACGGAGCATTCCTTGTAATTCGCGTGTCGCATCATTTATACTGGCATTGTTACAGGAAAGAAAAATTTTGACTATCTGGTCAAAAGGGGAGCAGTCGTTATGAAAAAACGGAGGGCTTTTATATTTATTATACTTGTTGCTTTGGTGTTAGTTGTTGGCGCATTTGCGGCACCGCAAAAGGTCAAACCGAAGCTGATGGCCACATACGATCTGGAGCCGCCTTTTTGTGATACCTACAAAGACGGTGGCTATTGCTACTTTTTCGTTCAAAGTGATGCGCATTATTGCTTTAACGGAAATGGGCAGCAGGAGTTGGAACGCCTGGCGCCTCGATTTGATATTTCGCAGTTGGATGTCAACCGATACGATTATGTTGTTGCAGTGAATTGCCGGATCCGGTCCATTCGTTATAGTTATGGCTCGGCGTATAAAACCATGTCCGTAGGTATAGATACCTATGTTGCAGACGCCGATTTGACAAAAACGCAGGACGACAGCGTAAGAGTCTATCGAATGAAAAAGGTGAATATCGACTACGATTATAAAAAGTATGGCTCCATCGGCACGGACTTTCGTGTCGCAGAAGAATAATACCGAAAGCGCAGAATATAAAAGAAATAGAATATGTATTTTTTACGCGGTGGGTGATCCTGCCGCGCTTTTGTTTGATTTTTTTCCAGCTGAGGCGACAAATGCACTGCGGGCGGCAATCTGCCGCCCGCTTTGAATTACAACGACATTTACCGCAGTTTTTATTCTTTGATTTTCGGCCTGGTTACGCGAAATCTTGGTGGTTCAGAAAAAATTTTTTATTTTTTCCGACATTACCTATTGACATAGTAGGCATTATGGTGTATAGTTAAGTCAATCCAACGGGGAGACCCGAAGAAATCAGGAGACCGCTATGAACCGGTTATTTCCCACATTGTTAAGACAAAATTTCCGATTTGGACTAATGAGCCGATGTATGTGACCTAATCGTAACCTACATTTTATCATTTGAACTTGAAAGGAATTTGAATTATGAGCAAGAAATACGCATTTGAGACTTTGCAGCTGCATGTTGGCCAGGAACAGGCGGACCCCGCTACCGATTCCAGAGCCGTACCGATCTATCAAACCACTTCTTATGTTTTCCATAACAGCGACCACGCCCAGGCCCGTTTTGGCCTGGCAGACGCCGGCAACATTTACGGCCGTCTGACCAACTCCACCCAGGATGTGTTTGAAAAGCGCATTGCCGCTTTAGAGGGCGGCGTAGCCGGTTTGGCTACCGCCAGCGGTGCGGCTGCTTTGGCTTACACCTTCCAGGCACTGGCCAAGGCCGGTGACCATATTGTCAGCGCCAAGACCATTTACGGCGGCACTTACAACTACCTGGAGCACACTTTCCCGGAGCACGGGGTCAAGACTACTTTTGTTGACCCGGACGATCTGCAAAATTTTGAGGATGCCATTCAGGACAACACCAAGCTGATCTTCTTTGAGACCCTGGGCAACCCCAATTCTAACTTGGTGGACATTGAGGCGCTGGCCAAGATCGCCCACAAGCACGGCATTCCGCTGGTGGCGGACAGCACCTTTGCAACGCCCTATCTGCTGCGCCCCATTGAGTACGGCGTAGACATTGTGGTCCACAGCGCCACCAAGTTCATCGGCGGTCACGGCACCACCCTGGGCGGCGTGATTGTAGACAGCGGCAAGTTCGATTGGGAAAAGAGCGGCAAGTTCCCGCAGCTCACCGAACCCAACGCCAGCTACCACGGCATCAGCTTTGTGCAGGCTGCCGGCCCGGCTGCGTTTGCCACTTATATCCGCGCGATTCTGCTGCGCGATACCGGCGCTGCTATTTCTCCATTTAACGCATTCCTGCTGCTTCAGGGCGTAGAGACCCTGTCCCTGCGGGTGGAGCGCCATGTGGAGAACACCAAGAAGGTGCTGGAGTACCTGCAAAATCACCCGCTGGTCGAGCATGTGAACCATCCGTCCTTGGATCCCAAATATCAGGATCTGTACAATAAATATTTCCCCAACGGCGCCGGTTCCATCTTCACCTTTGACATCAAGGGGGGCGAAAAAGAGGCAAAGGCCTTTATTGACGCGCTGGAGATCTTCTCTTTGCTGGCCAATGTGGCAGATGTAAAATCCCTGGTGATCCACCCCAAGACCACCACCCACTCCCAGCTGTCTGAGCAGGAGTTTAACGAGCAGAAGATTTTTGACAACACCATCCGTCTTTCTATCGGTACAGAGAACATCAACGACATTATCGCCGATCTGGAGCAGGGATTTGACGCTGTAAAAGCGTTGAACGCCTGATTTGACCGACAATTTCATTTGAATTTGACAAGGAGTTATTATCATGGCAATTTATAAATCTATCCTGGACCTGGTTGGCGGCACTCCGCTGGTGGAGCTGACCCAGTTTGAAAAAGAGAACGACCTGAAAGCAACTGTTTTGGCGAAGCTGGAGTATTTTAACCCGGCCGGTTCCGTGAAGGACCGTATTGCTAAGGCCATTGTAGAGGACGCAGAAAAGTCCGGCAAGTTGCAGCCCGGCGGCACCATTATTGAGCCCACCTCCGGCAACACCGGCATCGGTCTGGCAGCTGTTGCTGCGGCCAAAAAATATCGCCTGATCATCACCATGCCGGAGACCATGAGCGTGGAGCGCCGCAACCTGATGAAAGCCTATGGCGCAGAGCTGGTGCTCACCGAGGGCGCCAAGGGCATGAAGGGTGCCATCGCCAAGGCAGAGGAGCTGCACGAGCAGATTCCCGGCTCCATCATCGCCGGTCAGTTTGTAAACCCGGTGAACCCGGCCACCCATAAGGCCACCACCGGCCCGGAGATCTGGAAGGACACCGAGGGCAAGGTTGACATTTTTGTGGCAGGCGTAGGCACCGGCGGTACGGTGTCCGGCGTGGGCGCGTACCTGAAGAGCCAAAACCCCAATGTAAAAGTGGTTGCCGTAGAACCTGCTTCCTCCCCGGTGCTGTCCACCGGCCAGGGCGGTGCCCATAAGATCCAGGGTATCGGCGCCGGCTTTGTTCCGGATACGCTGGATACCAAGATCTATGACGAGATCATTACCGTCACCAATGAAGATGCTTTTGCCACCGGCAAGCGCCTGGCCAAGTCCGACGCAGTGCTCACCGGCATCAGCTCCGGTGCAGCCGTTTGGGCGGCCGAGCAGCTGGCCAAGCGTCCGGAGAACGCAGGCAAGACCATCGTAGCCTTGTTGCCGGATACCGGTGACCGCTACCTGTCCACCCCGCTGTTCCAGGACTGATTTTAGCCCCCAAAGAATACCACCGCCCCGGCGTGAGCCAAAGCGGTGGTGTTTTTGTTTGCGTATGTATAAGTGCGGATGGAGCAGCCACAGTTGCCCGCCCAATCACCCGCTTGACAAACCCTGCCGGATATATTAAAATAACACAAGTGTGCAGCAGCATATCCTAATAATAGATGCACCGAGGTGTAGCTCATCTGGTAGAGCGCTTGGTTTGGGACCAAGAGGCACGGAGTTCGAGTCTCCGCACTTCGACCAATGAGAAAAATCCGAACTTTATCATCACTGATAAATGTTCGGATTTTTTATTTAGGTTTCCCAGCTGATACAGTTGAGTAGGCCGCCGTCAGCGGCAATTTCGTTGATATTAACCGGGATGATCGCTTTATGGAAAATGTGTTTTGCCGTTTGGACAGCCTTGTTGTCCGTATCAACTCTGAATACCGGTAAAAATATAGCCTGTTCGGTCTCTAAGAAAGGAAAGTTGAATAAAAGTATGCTAAAATTCAAAAACCGCTTAACGAAAAGGGGAAAGTAGGTAAAATGAATCCGACAGAAACACTTTTGAAGAAGATACAGTATATAGAGTGGAAAAAGCCGCTTTTATAGAAATTTCAATGCATGAGATTATCTAACGAAGTCGTGAGACACCCTTGCAGTTTTTGCTTTTATTTGTTATTATTATGATGAACCAAGTTTGTGTTTTAGAAGTTGAATAGATGGAGGACGCTATTGTGGCTGTTTCGTATAATAATCTATGGAAATTACTTATTGATCGTGGTATGAATAAAACCGATTTGAAAGAAGAGGCCGGAATTAGCTTCAATGTTATAGCTCGAATGGGTAAAAATGAGCCGATTTCTTTCGAAAGTATAGAAAAAATCTGTACAACTTTGCATTGCGGTATCAGTGATATAATGGAATTCACTAAAGAAGTGCCAACAGTAGAAGTAAAGAAAAATACTTCAATAGAGCTGTTTGCTGGGGCTGGAGGACTTGCTCTTGGTATTGAACAGGCAGGATTTCAGACTTTGGGGCTGGTAGAATTTGATAAAGATGCCGCCGACACCTTGAAATGCAATCGGCCAAATTGGCGCGTTATCAATGATGATATTGCTAATATTTCCTGTCTGAATTTACAAGAATATTTTGAACTGCAAAAGGGCGAACTTGATTTGCTGTCCGGCGGGGCACCATGCCAGAGCTTTTCTTATGCTGGAAAGAGGTTGGGGCTTGAGGATGCTCGTGGCACATTGTTTTATCACTATGCAAAGTTTTTAGAGCAATTACAACCCAAAATGTTTTTGTTTGAAAATGTAAGAGGGCTTCTCACTCACGACAAAGGACGTACATACAAGACAATTACGAACATCTTTGAAAGTACTGGGTATACCATTCAAAAAAAAGTGCTGAATGCTTGGGACTATGGTGTAGCACAGAAGCGTGAGCGTCTAATTACAGTCGGGATTCGAAATGATTTAGCAGATCAAATTTCTTTTGAATTTCCTGCCCCTCATAAATATAAACCTGTTCTGCGTGATATTCTTCTTGATTGTCCCAAGAGTGAAGGTACACAATACTCCGTTTACAAAAGAAAGATTTTTGAACTTGTTCCTCCAGGTGGATATTGGAGAGACATTCCAGAAGATATTGCCAAACAGTATATGAAAAGTTGCTGGTATATGGAGGGAGGGAGAACCGGTATTTTAAGAAGATTGAGCCTTGATGAACCTTCCCTTACGGTATTGACTTCTCCAAGTCAAAAACAAACAGATCGCTGCCATCCTTTAGAAGCAAGACCTTTTACAATACGCGAAAATGCTCGTTGTCAGAGCTTTCCGGATGATTGGCAGTTCTGTGGTAGTGTAGGTTCTCAATATAAACAAGTAGGAAATGCTGTTCCAGTAAATTTGGCATTTGAAATTGGTGTGAAAATTAAAGAAGCATTGGAGGGCTTGCAATAATGTGGAATTTGAGCTTTATTTCAGAGCAGGACTTTACAGAACATGTTAAGGCTACCATTGAAAAATATGGAGAGAAATTGGAATCTTTTGATCTTAAGAGATTCAATAAAAACATCATTGACCCTATTAAATTAATCTTTGACAAAACAGTTTATCGTTCCTCATGGAACGAAATTGTAAGCAATGAGATTTTTAGACAAAGAGATAAGTCTAACAACAATGATATAGGGTATTTTCATCAACGCATTTTTCAGTACATAAAGAACTGCCATGTTCCACCAAATGGAGAAGAAGGTGGTTGGGACGTAATCTATGAAAATGCTGATGGCATTCCTATTCCGGATGCAGGAAATGTTCACACCGTTTATGTGGAAATGAAAAACAAGCATAACACAATGAATTCCGCTTCTGCTGGCAAAACTTTTATTAAAATGCAAAACCAACTTCTTAATGATGATGACTGTGCTTGTTTCTTGGTAGAAGCGATAGCTCAACGATCACAAAATATCAAGTGGGAAACTACCGTTGATAAAAAGAAAGTGGGACATAAGCTGATACGCAGAGTTAGCCTTGACCAGTTCTATGCACTTGTCACCGGACAAGATGATGCATTCTATCAGATGTGTATGGTTCTGCCTTCGGTTATCGAAAAAGCGGTTAAAGATCTTGATGGCACACTTGTCCCGCACGATACTGTCATCGACGAACTGAGGGAACTGGCATCAAAACAAAACATCGAATCTGAAGACTTGGCAATAGCAATGGCAACCTATATGCTCGGATTTGGAACATATATGGGGTTTAACAAAATATAAGAGAGGGGCAAAAAACAAATGACAGATTATCCTTATATGCTAGGCAACAATAAAATTGCGCCTATTATTTCAAAAATTCAACAGGCCGCAAGACCTCCCAAATTTACTATTGGGGTGCTCCAATCTTTAGGATTTACAAGCACAAATGATAGAGCATTTATCCCTCTCGCCAAAAAACTTGGTTTTTTAGCAGACGATGGTACGCCTACTGTCCTTTATGATCAATTAAAAGATAAGACCACTGCTAAAACTGTGCTGGCTACGCAGATCAAGTCATTGTATTCCGAACTTTATGCTATTAATGTTGAAATACACAAAGCTTCTGATGCCGAGGTTAAGGGAGCAATCAGCAGAGTAACTGGTAAAGACGAAGATGGTGTAAACCGCATATATAACACTTTTAAAGCATTATGTAACAATGCGGACTTTAATGAAGGCATTGCCGATGAAGAGCCTTCAAAAGAGGAACTTAATGAGAGCGAAGCAACAACGGCTCCTGCTCTTACTCCGATCACGTCACAATTTCATTATAATATTCAGATTCATCTACCTGCAACCACAGACATATCTGTTTACAATGCTATCTTCAAGAGCTTGAAAGATAATCTTCTTATTTAGCGGGGATAATGTATGAAAGAACAATCTCTTAGGCAGTTTGTTTTCAACGGGCTTCTTCTCTATGATTCGCTAGAGGCTTTGGAAAAACAGAAAGGAATCACCGTTTTTGAATCAGGCGATTTAACCCAAGTTAGCAGGGTTGTAGAAGCTGACTTTAGCCCAATCGTGTGGAATAATGCAATAAATATGAGTTCGGTATATCAAGCAATATTCTGCATTGAAAACACGCTACGAAATTTTATTGTTGAACGGATGTCGGAACGGCACGGATTAAATTGGTGGGAAGAAAAAGTTCCGGGAAATATCAAAAAAGCTGTTGAAAAACTGAAAAAAGAGGAACAGAGAAACAAGTTTTTCTCCAATCGTTCAGACTCGGAAATAGGCTATACGATGCTTGGCAACCTTGGGCAAATAATCATTAACAACTGGGATGACTTCTCGGATATTATTCCAAGTCAAGCATGGCTGACTTCTCGCATGGATGATCTTGAGATGGCAAGAAACATTGTAATGCATACAGGAGTATTGCCGCAAATTGAAATTGATCGCATTGCAAGTATAGTACGGGATTTGTTGCGCCAAATTGGATAGCATATATCCTTGACAACACAATGACAACAGGAATTGTGATACACCGTAATTCTTGGATAATCTAAGTAATCCTGATAATTGGAGCTAAACGGTCTATACAAAATCGTTTAGGTCACGGTTTCTGGGAGCGAGTGGGAATAAATGGTGCCCGATGACTTGCAGGTAAAAACTATAATGAATTTAAGGCTTCCGCTTTTGCGGGAGCCTTTTTTGTGTGGATTTATTGCTGGTGGTTGTTTTTTTGTGGCGGAAAACAGAAAAAACTCTCCAAATCCCTTAACGAAAAAGGGGGAATGGGTCGAATAAAACCGATTAGAAAGTTTTTTAGAGAGAGAAGAGGTATGACTATAGGTCGGCGGATTTTGGCTGTGTTGGCGGCGCTTTTGGCGCTTTTGTGGGCAGCGGTGACGCCTACGCACCGCTCTACCGTAGCGAATATTTTAATTTATCTTGCCATTGCCTTAGCCACAGCAGCCGTGATCACATTGGTTGCAGGGATCATCAAATCCCGCAAAGCCAAGGGGGAAGAAGCGCGGGAAAAACATCGCCGACAGGAAGAACAGAAAATCGAAGAATACGACGAATAGCAAAGCAAAAAGCCACCGATCATCGGTGGCTTTCTTGTGTTATACGGGGGAGCAAATTGCTGCCTTCGTGGAATAAAACAGGGGAAATTGTGGGGAAAGGGGGCGCTTTTTGCCGGGGACGGCGAGTGACAGGATCTGCTAATTTTATAGGTTATACTGGTTCAAAAAGACCGTTGAGGACAAGCTTATGAAACTACTGGAAAAGCCAAAATTCACCACCGCCCGCAGCCGTGCCGGGACCAAGCGTGCGCTGCTGGGGTGCGCCGGGCACTTGCTGGGTGGGTTTGTACTATCCGCCGGGGCGGTGGCCGGCGGGTGCAGCCCCTTTGCGGTGGCACTGGTGGCGGTGTCCGGGCGGCGGGATTTTCTCTTTTCCGCCCTGGGTGCCGGGTTGGGATATATGATCTTTGGTGCCGGCACGGCTCGTGTGCGGTACTTTGCGGCAGTGCTGATTGCCTTGGTAGGCGCGCTGGCAATGGCTGCCTTTCTCCCCCGGCGAGACGCTCGGCTGCCCATGGCGCTGTCTTGTCTGGCGGTGGGGCTGACCGGGGCGGTGCTGCAACTGCGATTGGGCGGCGGTGCGGCAGATTATGCGCTGGTGTTGGGCGAGAGCATTTTGGCCGGTGGCGGCGGATATTTCTTCTTCCGTGCAGAGCACTGCAATTATCGCCGTCTGCGGTGCAAGGCTGCACCTACCGGCGACTTGGTATGCGTGCTCATTAGTGGTTCGCTGCTGTTAATGAGCCTGTCTCGATTGACAATTTTCGGCATTGCACCGGCGCGGATTGCGGCCGTGCTGCTGATCTTAATTACCTTACGCTTTGGCTCCTCTCGGCTGGGGGTCACCCTGGCGCTGTGCTTGGGATTCGCCTTGGGTCTGGCCGGACAAGACACCATGTTTTTGCTAGGGGCCTACGGCTTTTCCGCCCTGCTGGCGGCGCTGTTTGATCGTTTTGCCTCCCTGGGCTGTGCCGGGGCGTTTGTGCTGTCTATGGGCTTTTTCTCTGTGGCGGCCAACCTGGGGCATTTGAGTGTGTGCACCTTTGTGGAGAGTGCGGTGGCCGGCGTGCTACTGCTTCTGCTGCCTGCCGCCTGGGGCGATCGGTGCACTGCCTTTTTTGAAAACGGTGCGGATATTGCCCCGGAGGGCTCTCTGCGCCAAAGCTTGGTACTGCGGCTGCGATTTGCCGCCTCCGCCATGGCCAGCGTCAGCGACAATGTGCGGGAGGTGCGGGAGAAGATCGACCGCATTAACGGCAAAAGGGGATTGCCTCCGGATCCGGAAAAAAGCGATATGCGCATGGTGGCGGCGGACCAGTTTTACTCCATCTCCGACATGCTGTCCGATTTGGCCTTTGAGTTTGATCAGGCGGAGTGCTTTGACGCCAAAACAGCCGGAAAGCTGCGGCGGCTGCTGGGCGAGAGCGAAATTTATCCCAAAAATATCTCTGTGATTTTAGACAAATTTGACCGTATGCGCGTGGAGATCGCCTGTGACGATCCGGCACCGGGATTGTCCAGTCCGGTGCTTCAGGCCAGGATCAGCAAGACCTGCGGGCGCTCGTTGGAGGCAGGCCAGGTGACCCGCTACGGCAGCGAAAGTCTGTTGACCTTTAACGAAAAGCCCCTGTATTGTCTGTCTGTGGGTTACGCCCAGTACGCAGCGGAGGGACGGCTGTGCGGTGACACGGTAAAGGTGGCCCGGGACGGCCGTGGTCACCAAATTCTGATTATCAGCGACGGTATGGGTCGTGGCTCTCGGGCAGCGCTGGACGGCGCTATGGGCGCCGGGCTGCTGAGCCGTCTGCTCAGTGCAGGCTTTGGCTTTGACGCGGCGCTGAAAGTCGTCAACTCCGCGCTGCTGGTCAAGAGCAATGAGGAGAGTCTGGCTACCCTGGACTGTGCTTGCGTAGACCTGTTTACCGGTCGGTGCGCCTTTTACAAAGCCGGCGCACCCCGATCCTATGTGCTGCGCCACGGGCGGCTGACCCGGTGCGAGCTGGCCAGTATGCCGGCGGGCATTTTGCGGGGCATTACCTTTGCCAAGCGCACGGCGGTGCTGGGCGCCGGGGACACGGTGGTGCTGCTCAGTGACGGCATTACAGACGCGGACGCGGTAGGGCTGGAGGCGCTGCTTTGCCGCTTTCAATCCCAGGATCAGCAGGAGCTGGCAGATACGGTGCTGGCCTATGCCAAGGCCCACACCCCGGCGGATCGACGAGACGATATGAGCGTGATCGTGGCCCGGCTGCTGCCAAATTAAGGAGGAGCGAATACCATGTTTCTATACGGATTTGTCGGCAGCGCCCCCTGTGGCGGGCTGCTGCTGGAGAAGTTGCAGGCCTGTACCCAGCCGGGGCTGGACGGTTACGGCGCCGCCCTAATGCAAGGAGGCCAGCTGTTGTGTGTTAAAAGCAAAGAAAGCGTGGCGGCTTTGGCACAGCAGCTGCCGGAGAGCGCAGCGCCCTGCGGATTGGTACACGCCCGGTTTGCCACCTGTGGCGGGCGCACCGCAGAGAATGTGCACCCCTTTGTGACCGATGATTATTGCCTGGCGATGAACGGCACGGTGGAGAACGCCGTTGCCTTGCGCAGCGCGCTGAATTTGCTGCCTTACCCGGACAGCGACGGCGCGGTGTTGGCGGCGCTTTTGCAGGCGTATGCAGACAGCGGCACTGTTGCCGCTTTGCGTCTGTGCTGCCGTGAGGCTCGGGGCAACTATGCTTTGGCCGTGCTGCGTCGGGGCGAGGAATGCCTGTTCGCCTGTGCCCACGGGGCGCCGCTGTACGCGGCAGTGGGCGGCGGCAGCGCTTGCGTTTCTTCGGATTTGGCGGCACTGGAACCGGATCAAATGAAAATCTATGTCCTGTCTGCCGGGGAGTGCGTGCAGCTGCGCCCGGGCAAGCTGCAGTTTTGGAATGCCAAGGGCAAAAAAATTAAAAAATCCCCCTGCGCGGTGACTTTGCGACGGCCGCCGGCAGCGGGCTTTGCGGACCCGGGAGAGGCGTTACAGGCGCTGCCCGGAGATTTGGAGCTGCTGCTTCATCGCTTTGTGCGTGGGGATCAACCTCGGTTGGGCAAAAGCCGCCTGCGCCCCCGTGGCGTCAGTCGGGTGCTGCTGGTAGGCTGCGGCACTTCCTATCAGCTGGCGCAAGCGGCGGCTTGTAATTTTGAGTCGGTGTGCGATGTGCCTGCTTTTGCCTATTCTGCCGGTGAGTTCTGCGCCGGGGGTGTGGTGTGCGACCGAGGCGCGCTGGTGGTGGGCATTTCTGCCAGTGGCCAAACGGCAGAGGTGGCGGAGGCGCTGCAAAAGGCGGCGGCCTTCGGCGCCCGCACGGCGTCGCTGACCGGCGACCCGGACAGTCCCTTGGCCCGTGCCGGGGGCACGCTTCTGTCCCTGCCTTGCAGCCTGCCCGGCGGGTTGCCGCCGGTGACCCACTTTGTCCTGGGCTATGTGCTGCTGGCGCTGGTGGCGGTGGACTGGGGGCTGCGCAAAAAGACCATTACCCCCTTATTCGGCCGCATGGCGGTAAAGCTGTGCGCCACTCTGCCGGACAAGCTGCGGCTGATCTTAAAAAGCGGCAGCGAGCTGGACGCTTTGGCGGCGTACCTAACCGGCTATGATCGGCTGCTGTTTGTGGGTCAAAACATTGACCTGGCGGCAGCGGGCGCCATGGCCGGCGTGTGGAGCCGTACTCTGGGCGTGCCGGTGGAGACGGTGCCTGCGGCGGAGCTGCGCCACACCTTGCTGCCTACGGTGGACAGTCACACGGCGCTGGTGGCGTTGATCAGCAGTCGGGAACTGACGGAAAAAACCTGCGCTGCCCTGCAACTGGCGGCCATTCGGGGCGCGGGTACGGTGGCTTGCACGGTAGAGAGCCTGGCAGGGCAGCTGTCCGGCGCACGGCAGGTATTTTTGTTTCCGGACAGCCTGCCTTTACTGGCGCCTGTGTGCCAGTGCGCCACCCTGTCTATGCTGCTTTTGCGGCTGTGTACCGCCCGGGAGCAGGCCGGGCGACCGGTGGAGCAGCCGCCGGTGCTGCCCCGGTATTTTGCCGGATAGGGCATGTTTAGACCCAAGGGGCGCTTTTTCGCTATTTTCCTTGCAAAGCGGCGGGCTTTTCGCTATAATAGACCCGTATGAACGCGCGTTGCGCTTTGGAGGAATAGTATGGAAAAAATTCTTGTTTTGGATTTCGGTGGTCAGTACAATCAGCTGATCGCCCGCCGTGTGCGTGATCACGGCGTGTTTGCCGAAATTCTGCCTTATACCACCTCGCTGGATACCATTCGGCAGGGAAATTATAAGGGCATTATCTTTACCGGCGGTCCCAATTCCGTGTACGACCCGGCCTCGCCCCATTACACCCCGGAGGTGCTGGAGCTGGGCGTGCCGGTGCTGGGCATTTGCTACGGCTGCCAGCTGATGGCATGGATGCTGGGCGGCAAGGTAGAGACGGCGCCGGTGTCCGAGTACGGCAAGATCAAGTTGACCGTGCTGGGCGGCAGCGTGCTGCGAGATGTGCCCCAGGACTCCACCGTTTGGATGAGCCATACGGACTATATCGCCCAGCCTCCGGCGGGCTTTACCGTCACCGGTAAGACGGCGGACTGCCCCTGTGCGGCGATGGAGAATCCGGCGCGTGGCCTGTATGCAGTGCAGTTCCACCCGGAGGTGACCCATACCACTTATGGCAAGGAAATGCTTCATCATTTCCTGTTTGATGTTTGCGGTTGCTCCGGCGACTGGCAGATGGATAATTTTATCGAAAAGACCGTAGCTGCGCTGCGTGCGCAGATTGGTGACAAAAAGGTGATTCTGGGCCTGTCCGGCGGTGTAGACTCCTCCGTGGCAGCGGGCCTGCTGTCTCGCGCGGTGGGCAAGCAGCTTACCTGCGTGTTTGTGGACCAGGGCTTAATGCGCAAGGACGAGGGCGATTTTGTAGAAAAGACCTTTACTTCCTTGTTTGATATGAATTTTGTGCGGGTCAACTGCCAGGAGCGCTTTTTGCAGGCGCTGAAGGGCGTCACTGACCCGGAGCAAAAGCGCAAGATCATCGGCACCGAGTTCTTTAATGTGTTTTGGGACGAGATCCGCCACCAGGATGAGCTGGGCTACTTTGCCCAGGGCACCATTTATCCGGACTGCATTGAGTCCGGCAAGGGGGATGCGGATACCATCAAAACCCATCATAATAAGGTAAAGATGCCGGAGGATGTGCAGTTCCTGGGCTTGGTAGAGCCGCTGTGCGACCTGTTTAAGGACGAGGTGCGCAAGGTGGGTACCATGCTGGGCATTCCCAAGGAGCTGGTGTGGCGCCAGCCGTTCCCCGGCCCCGGTCTGGGCGTGCGAATCTTGGGCGAGATCACCGCAGATAAGATCAAGGTGCTGCAAGAGGCGGATTGGGTCCTGCGGGACGAGATGGCCAAGAATGGGTACGAGAAAGAGATGGCCCAGTTCTTCTGCGTGCTGCCCTGCGTCAAGACGGTGGGCGTGATGGGCGATCATCGCACCTACGATCACCTGGTGGCCATTCGTGCCGTTACCACGGATGACTTTATGACTGCCGATTGGGCGCGCATCCCCTATGATATTCTGGCTACTGTCAGCAACCGCATCACCAACGAGGTGGAGCATGTCAACCGCGTGGTCTACGACATCACTTCCAAACCGCCCGGTACGGTGGAATGGGAGTAACTCCGCTACCTCGATAAACGCCCTATTTACAAGGCATTTGGGAGCTTTGCAACGCCAAATTGGCAACATTTTGGCAACAATAAAATATTCACAAAAGATTAAGAGCTATCAGACATCAAGTCCGATAGCTCTTTTTCTATTCTTCGTTTTCTTTTTCTGCGTGTTCTTTTTTGATCTTTTCAAATTAGGCTAAAAGGTCTTTTTGCGGCTCATTGAAAGGATTGTAGTTCTTTTCTCTTTTCTTGTTTTCCTGCTTTGCCTTTTCCCAGCAATGGTCAAGAGTATTTATTATGTTTTCGGGTAGATCTTCGGGATAATTATAACGCCAATCGTCATATTGCCCCTGTGTCATTTCGCCGTTCTTAACCTTATCTTTTATCTCATTCCATTCGTTTAAACAGCTGTATAAACCGGTAAAGCACTCCGGTCTGCTTTCATCAGGAACAAGACAAAGTTTACCGTTTATTCTTTCGATAGTAAGTCCGTAAATATCCTCGATAGTAAATAAAGTGTGCATCAACCTAATATGGTCATCAAGATTAGGACTGTCAAGTGCAAGTGTTGATACCTGCAATACTCCTGCAATTTCTTTTAGCATATCGCTTTTAGGTTCACGCCTGCCATTTTCGTATTGTGCAACACGAGAGTCGGCATTCTTTTCACCGAATCCGAGCTGTAAACCTAAATATTTTTGAGTCATATTATGTTTTTTTCTTATGTATCTTATTCTTTCACCGATTGCCATTAGGCATCACCTCAAACATTACTGTACCATATATGTTACGGTAAGTCAAACAAAATTATCAAAATAATTACGATAATTTTGAAATTATTCTTGACAAGTGAATTGCAAGGTGTTAATATAAAACCGTAACCAAACAGTTACGAAAATGTAAATACAAGTATCATAATTGCAACATATTATGTAACTGTGAGAGCCAAAGGAGGTGTAAAAATGTCTGATAATTCTATTTTTATGAGAGTTGACGAAGTTGCAAAAGTTCTTGATGTTTCCGAGTCTTATGCATATAAGATTATAAAAAAACTAAACAAAGAACTTGACGAAAAAGGAAAAATTGTTGTTTCCGGCAGAGTTAATCGCAAATATTTTTACCAAAGAATTGACTGCACAGACAAAACGGAAGGAGGATAAGAATGCCTGTATATAAGGATAATAAAACAAATACTTGGCGAGCGGTATTTAGATATACCGATTGGACAGGTGAGAAAAAGCAAACGCAAAAGCGAGGCTTTATTACTCAAAGAGCGGCAAAGGCTTGGGAAAAAGAAGAAATGTTAAAGCTGCAAGGTGCTTGCAATATGACATTTGATTCGTTTGTCGAATTGTACTTTGAAAGCCTAAGCACAAAGTTGAAACTTAATACAATAAATACAAAAAGACATATATTTGAAACCAAAATTTTGCCGTACTTTGCCGACAAGAAAATAAATGAAATCAAGGCGACTGATGTTATCAATTGGCAAAATACGTTAATTAAAGCAAAGGATGAAAACGGAAAACCGTTTTCTCAAACCTACTTAAAGACAATTCATAACCAAATGAGTGCAATATTAAATTTTGCCGTTAAATACTACGGACTTAAAGAAAATGTTGCAAGAAAAGCAGGAGCAATGGGCAAAAAAGAAAGCGACAGAGAAATGCTTATTTGGACAAAGGATGAATATATGCGATTCGCCGAAGCAAAAATGGAAGAACCAATGCATTATTATGCTTTTGAATTATTATATTGGTGTGGCATTCGTGAGGGCGAATTGTTAGCCTTAACTCCAAGTGATTTTGATTTTAACAAGCGAACTTTAAGGATTAACAAAAGCTATCAAAGAATAAACGGTTGTGATATTATTACCGAACCGAAGACACCAAAGAGCAATAGAATAATTAAAATGCCGTCGTTTCTTTGTGACGAAATGCAAGATTATATCGGTATGCTTTACGGTGCAGAAAAAGATACAAGGCTGTTTCCGATTTCAAAAACTGCGTTGTATCGGTCAATGAAAACAGGCTGTGAAAAGGCCGGAGTTAAGAAAATTCGTATCCATGATTTGCGTCATTCACATGTTTCATTGCTCATTGATTTAGGCTTTTCCGCTGTTGAAATTGCAGACAGGATGGGACACGAAAGCGTCGATATGACATATCATTATGCTCATATGTTTCCGTCAAGGCAAGATGAAATGGCAAATAAACTTGAAAACGAAAGGGGCGAATTTGAAAATGTCGGCTAAAAATCGTGACGAACATAACCGTTGGAGAAACAAAACTGTTGCTTTCAGAATGTCACCTGAAGAGAGCAATGAACTTGATATGAGAGTTAAATTATCGGGTTTGACAAAGCAAGATTACTTAATCAATCGAGCACTTCAAAGGGATATTGTTGTTGTCGGTAATCCAAAAGTTTATGTTGATTTGAAGAAAAAACTTGAAGAAGTGTTGATTGAATTGAAGTCATTAAACGGCTCTCAACTGTCACCGGAACTTCTCGAAACTATTAAACTTATCAACAAAACGCTTTATGAAATGAAAGGTGATAAGGATGTATAAGCAAATAAAAAGACCGCTTGGGATTCATCTGCGGCAACAGATGACAAGCGATCTGCTAATAAAAGCACTAATATTATAACCGAAAATAAAAGGTTTTGCAACTGACAAACTCAAAGGGTATATTTGCAGTCGCAGACTGTAGCGAGCATAGGCAATGTATTGCCGGAAAATAAGGGAGTACCCTTTAACCCCTAAAGAAAGGAGAACAAATGAGAGAAAGAAATTTATCAATAAACATCAGAGTAACCGAAAATGAAAAATCAAATATTTGCAGAAAAGCAAAGCGTTCAGGCTTATCGTTATCCGAGTATATTCGTAAGTGTGCGTTAGGTCAAAGTGTAAGATCGGCACCCAATAAATATTTGAAACAGGCTTATCAATTAGTTTGTCAAATGAATGACAGCAGGCTTGATAAAATAAAAGAACTATTACTCAACGCATGTTACGGTGATGACGGATAATGGCTGTAACAAAAATTTGGGCAATCAAGGACAGTCTGTCTCGTGTTGTTGATTATGCCGCCAATCCAAACAAAACAATTTACTCTGATTTGAAAAATGCAATTCATTATGCCGAGAACGGAGAGAAAACAATCAGTGAAGAAGCGTGCTTTGTCACAGGCGTAAATTGCAATACCGATACAGCCTATGAAGAAATGAAAAATGTTCAAGTTCATTTTGGTAAGACTTCAGGCAATGTTGCCTACCACGCATATCAAAGTTTTAAGACAGGCGAAGTCACACCCGAACAATGTCATAGGCTTGGTGTCGAACTTGCAAAACAAATGTGGGGCACAGATTATCAAGTGCTTGTAGCAACGCATTTTAATACAGGCACTTATCATAATCATTTTGTAATTAACTCTGTCAATATGTGGAACGGCAAAAAATTCAATTGCAACAAGAAAGCGTATTACAAGTTCAGAGATTTATCCGATTCGCTTTGTGAGCGTGAACACTTAACTGTATTAGCAAATCCACAAAATAAGATTTCAAGAACTTTGTATTATGCAGAGAAAAACGGTGAGCCTACAAAATACAATTTAATGCGAGAGGCGATTGATAAAGCGTTAAGTATCAGCTGTTCGCCGAAAGAATTTATCTATGTGCTCAAAAAGCAAGGCTATATTGTTAATCTCAATCCTGATTTGAAATATGCAACAATTCGTTCTGTTAATGACACTCGAAACACACGCCTTTATCGGTTGGGTGAGAAGTATGATAAAGAGCATATTTTTCAAACGCTTAATGAAAATGACTTTTGGAAAACTGCTCCCGAATTTAACACATTCCAAAAATCAATAAAGCCCAAATATGTTGTTTCAAAGAAAGTTAGGCTCAACGGTTGCTTTGCAACGACAAGAAAAATAACCGGTCTGAAAGCACTGTATTTGCATTACTGCTATATGTTGGGCTATTTGCCGAAAGCAAAACAGCACAAACCGTTGTCACCTGAAATGAGGGCGGCTTGGAGAAAAATCGACAGGTATTCAAAAGAAATACGGTTGATATATTCAAAGGAATTGACCACAACTTCAGTTGTTAATGAATTTATTTCAGCAACAAAGGAACAAATTATTTATGTTGAAAAGCAACGGCAGCATTGCTATAACAAAATGAGGCGTTGCAAAGAGCCAAGTGTTATGGCAGAACTAAAATCAAAACGTGATGATTTCACAAAAACTTTGTCTTTGCTACGAAAAGAAATTAAAGTTGCGACAAACATTTTGGAGGACAACGATGAAATCAAACGCAATATGAAAGCTGAAAAGGCAATGCAACAAAAACGATTTATTACAAAGCAAAAGACAAGACATAGGTATGATGACCTATGCAGATAAGGAGAATTTTATGAAAAAGTATATTACCGACGAAAACACGGGCATTAGCTACACACTTGTAGATGATGTATATATTCCAAATCTCGTATCAACAGATACGAATTATGAAATAGGCTATTGGGGCAGAAAACATAAGGAATATATTAAACAATATAAACCGGCGTTTTATACAACCCTGCTTACTCAATGTAAACTAAATTCATACCTGCACGATGTAGATGTCCGAGCAACCGAAATGTATGATACACTCGTTAAGCAATTAGCCGAACAAGAAAATGTTACAGAACAGCTTAAAGCAAGTGATATGATGCTCTGGGTGCAAGCAATGAACAATATCTCAAATCGTGCAAGAGAGATTGTTTGTTTTGAAATAATTTTCAAATAAGAAAAGAAAAAGGTCAGCCTTATGGCTAACCTCTTTTCTTTTTTTAAAGTGTATTTTCTTGCCTTAAAGACATAGTTAAGATCGGTTCATACACAACCGCTTGGAGACCTACACCTATGCAGTCCTTAACATAATCATAGGGATCAACGGCTAGAGAAATATATCTCTGTATTTATATATTATATGATATTTTCATTTATTTCAACACTTTTTTGTGATTTTTAATAATTTTTTATTAATTATACAAGATATAGTGTATAACATAAATTGAAAATACTATTAATTACTACTATCTATTCTTAATTGCAAAGATCTGTTAAATAAAAACTTAACTTCTTCATTCATATTTAAAACTGAAATATACTCACTAAACTTATCATTCCCAAAATCTATATAAAGTTTAGCAAGAAACTCATCTATAAAAGAAGAACTTACAATATCAATATTTGAAAAATCAATAATCATTGGAGCATCTTTACGATTTATGATATTTGTAACATCTAAACGCAATTCTTTTCCAGAAGCTCTTGTGCCTGTATCATTTGCATATTCCTTAACATTATATATAAGCCAATCACTATCAACTTGTGCCATGTCTTCATCAATTCTTATATCAAAATCATCAATTCCTCCGATGCTTTTTAGGGCTTCTTTCAGATCGGTTTCGTGAGTTAAATTGACTTGAAAATCAACAATTGTACCACGATGCTCGTTTGAAACTATTGGGTTATTTGTCCATTCTGTAAATTCACCGTTTTTGTACATGAGAGTTGACTTGCCGGAAGATATAACAAGCCTGCCACCATTTACATTAATTATTTGAGATAGTCCATATAAGCCATTACCTTGACCTTGACCATCGCCAATGCCCTCTTGAATTGCAAGTCTGATTGCATCAATTTCGGACTCTGGTTTTGTTTTTCCTTTTGAAAGCGAGTTATATATTCCTATACCACAGTCATATACACAAATAGCTAATCTTTGCGTTGTAGTATGATATTGTGCCATAACATATCCGCGTTTGCTTTTGCTATGTAAAAGTACATTATCCATAACCTCATAGATGCACCAAGTTAGTCCGCCTAAAACGCCTTTTTTACATTCCACAGTTCTGCTAATACAATCTCCAAAGGCTTGATTTAATGCAACAGCTTGTGGACTATCGCTATTATCTGCTTCATAGACAAATATTTTGTTTAATGGATTTCTAAATTTATTGATTTTCTCAACAGGTAGATTTAGAGGATTTATAAAATTACATGTTTCCAAATAATGATTATTTTTTATTGTAACATTAATTTCAATATTATAAATGATTTTAAATTCTTGTATCAATGCAGAAATTGGTAAACAAGCATCTGGGAATATATGCTCTCTTGCACAAAGACAAATAACCTCAACCGATTTGATTTTTTGCTTTAAGGTATACCTAATAGCAGCCTGCATATTCACAATGAATGAAGATACACAAGCTGGGTGATCCATTTTATATATAGTTACAGTATTTCCTTTTACAATAGTTGGTCTTCTCTGTGCCATAAATTAATCCTAATGTTACATAATTCGACTTTGTCTAAATAAATAATAACACCTGTAATGTTATAGGTCAATCTATATTTATAAATATTATTGACATCGCATGTTGATAATGTTAAAATTAGCTCATAAGCGAATAAGCATATATGCTAATAACTAGAGATAGGAGGAATGCTTTTGAAAACGTATGGAGAGTTAATTAAACAAGCGTTATCAGATAGTGATAAGTTTAATACTGCGAAAGAGCTTGCAGACGAGTTGAATATTTCAGCTACACATTTATCTGATATTCAAAAGGATAAACGACTTCCTTCTATAAAAGTTCAAAATAAAATTAAAAAAGCTCTAGAGTCGGAAAGTCATCCCCCAGATGAATTTGATGATTTAGCTGCAAAGTGCTACCCAGATGATAGAGTTGTAGCAAAGGATTTAGCAAAAATAATCACAAATAGTAAAAACACAAGAAAGTTAATTAGAAAAATAATCGATTTAAAATTAACGGAAAAACAAATTCAAAATATAATTGATAAAATTATAAATTACATATAAATTAATTTGAAAGGTGGAGCAATTATGGGAAGTAAAAAAAGCATTGAAGAAAGAATAGAAGAAATTGGAAAAAAACAACTTGATGAAGGAAAAGTTGTGCATTTCACAAAAACGGAAAATATAAATGCAGAAATAGAAGATGCATTAAAAAAAGCACCATCAAAAAGCGGAGGCTCAGGTGGTAATATGCCAGACATAAAGGTGTTTATTACCACAAAAAGCATGCGAAAGATTCCAGTTGTTATTGAAGTTAAAGGAATAAATGGTGATTTAGTAAAATTTAATAAAGAGGGTCAAATTGATAACTACAATAAAAACAATGAACCAAAATTCAGTAATATTTCTAAATATGCTGTTAATGGTGCTATTCATTATGCAAATGCAATTATTGCAAACACATTATCTTACAAAGAAGTTGTTGCTATTGGTATGAATGGGTTTTATGCTGGCTCTGACATTATTACAGAATTTGGTGTTTATTATGTATCTGCAGATAATTATTGTATTCCAAAAAAGATAGGCGAATATTCTGACTTGTCTTTTTTGTATAATGAAAATATAGATCAATTTATTGATGAGATTGATTCGCTTGCTTTAAGTGATGAAGAAATTGAACAAAAGTCAAAAGAATATGAAAACGAAATAGAAGATAAGTTAAAGACATTAAATCAGACAATGCAAGATGATCTTCAAATTGGAGTAGGTTCTAGGGTTGAATTGGTTGCTGGTATGATAATGGCTGGCTTAGGTGTAGAAAATAAAGTTTCACCGTTAGAAACCACTGATTTAAAAGGAGAAACAGGTAAACGAACTAATGATGGTAAAAAAATCATTGATAAAATAAGCGATTTCCTATCAGAAAAGAATTTGCCTGATGAGAAACGTGAAATGATAGTCAATGATTTATCAAGGGTTTTTATTTATTCGGATTTATGGAAACCTGTTGAAGTGAAAAATGATGACGGTGCTGTGGTGAAAACCGAAAGTAAACTTAAAAGTATATATTCTATTGTAAGAAGAGATATTATGCCAATTTTTACTTCTGCAAAACATCTTGATTTCACAGGAAAACTATTCAATGTTTTAAACGAATGGGTTGATATTCCTGATAGTGCTAAAAATGATGTTGTGCTTACTCCTAGATATGTTACGGAACTTATGGCTAAATTAGCACAGGTTAATATGAATAGCTATGTTTGGGATTATGCTACAGGTTCAGGCGGTTTTTTAGTTTCTTCAATGAAGTTAATGATAAAAGATGCAGAAACACGTATAAATAGTCCTAGTAAATTAAAAGAAAAGATAAAAGAAATAAAGGAAGAACATTTATTAGGAATTGAAAAACGCTCTGATATTTATTTGCTAGCTGTATTGAATATGATTTTAATGGGTGATGGTTCGTCAAATATAGTTCATAAAGATAGCTTGCGTGATTATGAAGGTATTTATGAACAAGGAGAATTGAAGGGGAAAAAGTTCCCTGCAAATGTATTCCTATTAAATCCACCTTATTCGGCTGATGGTAAGGGAATGATTTTTGTAAAAAAGGCACTTGAATCAATGAATGGTGGCAGAGCTGTGATTTTAATTCAAGAAAATGCAGGTAGTGGCAGTGGATTGCCTTATACTAAAGATATTCTTGAGAACAATACGCTTGTTGCAAGTATTCATATGTCAGATATATTTTGTGGAAAAGCAGGTGTTCAAACAGCAATATATGTGTTTGATATAGGGATTCCTCACAATGTAAAGAAAAATGTAAAATTTATTAATTTCTCAAACGATGGATACACCAGGCAAAACAGAAAAAGATCAGGTGCTAATGCCAATTTAAAAAATACTGATCATGCAATTGAACGTTACGACGAAATTGTAGATTTAGTATTATATGGTAAAGCACAAACAAATTATTATACAGGAGAGGATTATGTTGAAGAACCAATCACGTTGAATGGAGATGATTGGACTTTCATGAAACATGCAAAATTCGATATTGTACCTAAGGAAGAAGATTTTAAAGAAACGATAAATTCATACTTAGGTTGGAAGTTATCTTCAATGTTGAAAGAAGGTTAGTAATGAAATTTTGTGATTTTAAATTAGATAAGCTATTTCAGTGGCAATCTCAAAAAGAAATTGATCCACTGAAAATATCTTCATTAGAAGACCATAAGATGGAAAAATATCCTTTTTATGGACAAGCTACAATTAACAATGGAATAATCTCATATTTATCATTGTGTGATGATGTTTTAAACAATAAAGAGGGAAAACCAACTATACTCATTCATTCAAATAATGCTAATATTGTTTATCTAGAAACACCATTTTATCTAAAAGATGGGCATGGTGCTACAAGTGTGTTACAATCACCGAATTTAGATGAAAATACAGCATTATATTTGATAACTGCTATACGTAAAACATTATCAAAAACTATTACTTGGAGCGATAAAGCAACTAAGACAGTTTTAAAAAACACTTTTATTTCTTTACCAGCAATAGATAAAAACACTCCTGATTATGAATATATGAGGAAACAAATTCTCAATATGAAAAAAAGCTATAATGATAAATTGTGTGCGTTAGCCAGCAAGCTACAATTAAACAGTTCGTTGTCGGAATTTGAAAAGGATGTTTTATTTAGAAAACAAAAAACTAGCTCCAAAAGGGTGGATGTATTATTTGATATACATCCTACAAAATCATATGGATTAACTAATGATAAACTATATGCTACAATAGGTTGCACACCAGTTATATCAAATTCTTCAGTGAATAATGGTATTGGAGGTTATGTTGATTTAAAACCAACAGAGAAAGGTGGTATAATCACTTTTAGTGATACGACAACTGGAGCCGATACAGTGTTTTATCAACCAGATGATTTTATTGGATATTCTCATATTCAAGGGATGTATCCTTGGAATCCAGAACTTTGGAATGAAAATTCAATGTTGTATTTTATAGTTGCATTTAAAAAAGCTGTTGGTAAATGGTATGATTGGTCAACAAAATTAACAAGAGATATTTGTAATTCATTGGAAGTTGAGTTGCCTGTTGATGATAATGGAAACATTGATTATAAATATATGGGTGACTATATTTCAGCACAAAAAAAGTTATCATATGCTAAGTTAGAAAAATCCAATTTATAAAGTTGTTCTTGTATTCTGATGGTAAAATTTTGATTACATATATTTTAAAAGTGGAGTAAAGATGAGATTATCGAACATTAAAATTAAAAATTTCAGATTGATTATTGATGCAGAGTTAGAAGTTGATGAAAACACAACTTTGATCGTTGGACGTAATAATACCGCAAAAACCTCATTCATTGATTGTATTGATAAAATAATTAATGGAAAGTCGTTTTCTTATGATGATTATCCTTTAGAAAAAAGGAACGATTTATATTCTCGTGTCAAAGAATATATGAATGGCGAAATAACATTTGATGATTTTAAGTCAAAAATAGATGTTATTTCTGTTGACTTTTTTGTTGATTATAGCCTTGACCCTCAAGATGCTTATCTGGGGGCATTATCTCCATTCATTATAGATGTTGACGAATCAATTACTACTGCTCTGATTCATGCGGAATATGCTTTTAAAATGGATGAGAAAAGCTTTAAGGAATTAATGGAACCATGTTGTTATAAGGAAAAAGAATTTTCTCCAAACGATGATGAGATAATAGCCACATTCAGCAAGAACTTTGCTAGAATGTTTGGACTATCAATCTATGCTGTAAACCCTAATAATGCAGATGAAAGACAATTAAAAAGCTTATCTGAATTAGAAAAGCTGTTTCCGTTTTATTTGATTCCTGCTGAAAGAGTATTGGGAGAAGATGGTAATCAAAATGACAATTCTTTAGAAGCTTTAATAACTGGTTATTTCAATGTTGAAGAAGATGATTTAGATCCAGATGTTAAAAAAGAAATAAAAGAATTAAAAAAGGTTGTGGAAGATGCTAATAAAAATGTTCAAAAGCAAAGTGATGATTTATTAAGCAAGGTCGTTCAAAAAGCAGTTGGATTTGGTTATCCAAATCGTGAAGAACTACAACTAGCAGTTACTACAAAATTAAGTATAGATGAGCAAATCAAAAACCAAACGAAATTAGCATATAAAACAGATACAAATCAAGAAACCCTTCCTAGCTCTCATAATGGTTTAGGTTATAAGAATTTGATTAAAATTCAATTTTTGTTAGCAGCTTTCGCTAAAAAAGTTGAACAAAGTGGTGCTGCGTGTATTCCATTGTTATTTATTGAGGAACCAGAGTCACATATGCACCCTCAAATGCAAAATTGTTTTGCTGAATATATAGAAGAATACCTTGGAAAAATAGCATCTATACATATTCAAACTTTTCTTACTTCGCATTCAGCACACATTGCAAATACTGTTGAATTCTCAAAAATTCGCTATGCACAAAAGACTCTAAAAGGTGTAATATACAAGAATTTAAAACAGTTTGCTGATACTAATAAAGAAAACTATGATTTTATAAAGAAATACTTAACTTTAACTCGTTGTGATATGTTCTTTGCTGACAAAGTTATTTTTGTCGAGGGTGCTGCTGAACGCATACTGTTGCCAGATATGATTTCTAAATGTGACAAAGAAAATTTGTTTTCATCAAGAACATATAAATTACCTGCTCAATATTATACAATTATTGAGATTGGTGGAGCATATGCACATATTTTTATTCCATTTGTCAAATTTTTAGATGTTCCTTGTTTGGTGATTACCGACATAGACTCTGTAAGTGACACACGAAAAAAAGCGTATGTTAGTACGGCAACAAAAACATCTAATTCCACTATAAAATGGTGGGTTAAGTCTGCTAAGGGACTACCAAAAACATATAAGCCAATTTTGAAGGATGTTTTGGATTTGTCAAATGAAGAAAAAACGATAGGAAAATGTCATATAGAATTTCAAACATCAGAAAATGGATTATGCGGAAGATCGCTAGAAGAAGCTATCAAAAATGCTAACCGCACATTATATGGTATAAATAAGGGTTGTACGGAAGAAATGCTTGAATTTGACGATAAATGCAAAACAGATTTTGCATTGAACTTGATATTTGAAAAACCTGAATATCAAGTTCCACAATACATTAAAGACGGCTTGGTATGGCTTAATGATCAGGATGTGCTTTCATAAGGAGAAAATATATGAGTGAAAATAATCTTGGTAGTAATTATTTGGAAGCAAAATCTGAAGCTGATAAAGTTGATTTAGAAATAATTGAAGCTCTAAAAGAAGGGGTAAGTTTTAGAGTAGAAGCTGGTGCAGGTTCTGGAAAGACTTACTCGCTGAATAAAGCTATAGAGTGGATTCAAAGCAATAAATGGAATCAATATCGCTCAAATAATCAAAATGTGATTTGTATAACATATACTAATGCTGCAGTAAACGTGATTGTTAAACGATTGTCAAGTGATTCGCTTATTATTCCTTCAACGATTCATTCATTTGCATGGAGTGTAATTAAACAGTTTCAAGGTGCTTTGAAAAATTTGATTTCAGAAGATGAATCTTTAAATAATACTGAAGGAGATTTTTCTGAAGTTACAGAAATACGTTATACACTGGGTCACCGTTATGTTGAAGACGGAATACAATATTTGCATCATAATGATGTTTTAATTCTATTTGAAAAACTTTTAGATAATGCAAAATTTAGAAAAGTATTTTCAGATAAATATCCGCTAATTTTAATAGACGAATATCAAGATTCATATAAACCTATTATTGATAAGTTTATTGAGCATTTTATTTCCACTGAAAAAGGTCCACAATTTGGATTTTTTGGCGATGCATGGCAAACTATATATCAATCAAATAATGCTTGTGGATTAATAGAAAACGAGAAAATTAAAATAATAAAGAAAGGTTCTAATTTCCGTTCTGCTCCAAAGATTGTTGAATTGTTAAACAATCTTCGCCCTGAATTGCCACAAAAATCTGCAATAGATGACTTTCAAGGTCAAGTTGTAGTTGTAACTTGTGATGATTATACTGGAGCACGTCGTACAAGAGGATATTTTAAAGATGATTTGCCTGTTGATGAAATAAAGGAGAGAATTGATAAGTTAAAGAATTCCATTAAATCTTCTGTCCCAAGTGAAGAAACTTTAAAAATATTAATGATTACACATAAGGTTTTAGCAGCTCAACAAGGGTATAGAAGATTATTAGACATAATTGACGAAGGATTGAGAGATAAACAAGATCCGTTCTTGTTATTTTTCATGAATACTCTTGAACCAATATATGAGGCTTTATGCATGAACAATATGCAGTTGTTATTTGACTCTCTTGGGGTAAAACAATATCCAATTAAAACTAAAGCAGAAAAAGCAAAATGGAAAAATTTTGAAATAAATATCGGTGAATTAAGAAAGCAAAAAGCGATTGATGTTCTAAATGCGGTAAAGTCATTTGGATTAATACCTATACCTCCTAATGTTGAAGGCTATATGGAATTATATAATAGTGCACCTGATACTATTTATAATTCTTCGTCAATAAAGGATGTTTTGGATATAGAGTACAGTCAGTTTTTATCTGCAATTGAATTTTTATATCCTGATTCGGATTTTTCTACAGAGCATGGTGTAAAAGGCGAAGAATACGATAATGTGGTTTTTGTAATAAGCAAGGGGTGGAATCAATACCAATTTGAAAAATACGCACCTATGATTAATGGAACTATCAGTATTCCTGACGAAGATAAAGCAACGTATGAAAAAAATCGTAATTTGTTTTATGTTTGTTGTTCGAGACCAAAGAAAAGATTGGTTATATTTATAACCGTTCCTGTTAATCAAGATTTAAATAATTTCCTGACATCGGTAGTTGGAGCTAATAACATATATACATATTCACAATTTATGGCTAATCTAAACGATAATACAAATTTCTTGATTTAAAGCATTGAATTCTAGTGTCGCTTGTGTTATATTAATGGCAACAGAATGGCAACAAAACTTTTAGCAGACTGTGCTAATGGGATAATGTTGATAATGTAAACACTACAAGCAAAAATGCCAGTGCTAAACTGTTACAGTTACGAAACATGGCATAGAGTGGGAATAACTCCGCTACCTCGATAAACGCCCTATTTATAAGGCATTCGAGAGTTTTGCAACCCAAAATGGCAACATTTGGGCAACAATATAATATTCGCAAAAGATTAAGAGCTATCAGACATTATGAACAAGTCCGATAGCTCTTTTTGTTATGTCTAATTTAATCGTTTATTATCTGTGCTTGTTATTGTCAGAATTATTTCAAGATATTTTTTAAATTATCTTTAGTTGTCCAAGGCTTTTTTCTATGTATCATACTGTGACAATTTGAGCATAACATAACAATATCTTCAATTTTTGTTTTTTCGTTTTGTTTCATTTTGGCGACCGGCTTTATGTGGTGCGCTTCAATAAATCCGATTCCTAAATCGCCATATTTATCAGAAAAATCAAATCCACACGCTTCACAGAACAGTTTATTGTTATGCTCCATTTTGAATTTTTGTTTTGCTAGAGTTATCAAATACTGATTTCGTTCTCTAATTAAGTGTTGCTTAAGCATTTCTTTCCCTTCGCAAAACTCGTCATCATCAGTTGTTAAATCAAAAATCGCTTTATTCTGTTTTATAAGTCCATAATGACCTTTATTCTTACCTTCAACCATATAGAATAGTGAAGTGCCGTCAAATTTTTCACTTTCTGAACTACCTTTTTCTAAAGCGTCTCGAATAGAAGCCCTATAGCTTTCGGTAACTGGTCTCGTGTGAATTTTTAAAAATTTCTCGTAAATATCTTTTAAATATGCGTGACCACCTAGATTTTCTAATACGAACACGCATTCTTCTTTCCAAGTATTCATAATAACATTTCCTTATTATCTAATAAATAGTTTGTATTAATACTCATCATATCATTCTTTTATAATTTAGTCGTTTTTCAGTTTGTCTTTGAAAGCTTCTACCATAGCATCGCTGAAATTCTGTGACAGCACTTTTACAAAGCCGGAAGTCTCATCATACTTTGGATAATTGTAACGCCACTTGTCATATTCGTCACGGTTAATGTCGCCGTTATGATATTTCTCGGATTGTTCAGCCCACGCATTAAGCATTACCGAAAGCTCGGCAGCGTCCGTCCCCATTCATGCGGTGACTTTCAGAACCCCTAAATGCTGACTATGTTATCAACATTTATAAAACAAAAGCAGTCGCCAGCGAATATATCAACTGCTTTAATCAAGCGATAATTGTATATTGAACTTTGTATAATGCACCTCTGTTTTGGGCTACACGATTGTCATGTTGAAGCCTTCCAAATATAATACCTGGATGAATACCTATCTGTTTTGCAAAACTTATTATTGCAGAATCAGAGAAATTCCTGTTATTAATGAAAGCTTGATACAATTTTTCCGGTATTAGAGTTTCTTGAGCAAACTTATCTGATTCTGCTTCAAGTTGTTCATTTGAATATGCTGTATTGATTTCTTGTCCGCTAACGAATATTTGTTTGTGCTTTTGCTGTAGAACGTGCTTTATCTCATGAAATAAAGAAAACCAAAAAGTATCCGCTGATTTTCTTCTATCGTTCAAGGCCAAGATCACTTTGTTTTTATTAATCCATTTTACGGCACCATTAACACCAGAATTTTTTAAGTATGGCAATAATACAAAAGTTACTCCACATTTTGAAAAGATTTCTTTTAATCTTGGTAAAAACACTTGTGGAGATTGAAGTGTCATTGATCTTATTTCTGGGAGATAAGATTTGAGCTTTTTGGCATCAAAATTTGCGACCTGCATATTTCTGCCAATATTAATTGCAGTTTGTAACCAAGCTCTGGAATTAATGATGTTTTTATCATTAAATGATTGGGTTGCAGTTCTATAATTTACAAGAAAATCTGGAGTTAAAAGAATATCCAAACTTGATATTTGAAAAAAACGTCTTAAATTGGTAATCTTGTCTTCAATTTTTCTTGCTTCAGTAACTAGGCCCAAATCCACAAAATATTTATAATCTATCATGTATGCGATACTTTTTTGCTGGTCTAATTGTTTTGTTTCGTTTATTTCAATTAGTTTTTTTTCATATGCTGTTTGAAGATTCAGCCACAACTCGACACTTGTACCAAGCATATTTGACAATTTATGTGCAATATCATTAGACAAATTAATTTCACCGTTCACTAATTTACTAATGGTCTTTGCGGTAGTTCCAAGTCTAATTGCAAATTCTTCTTGAGTAATTTCAAGTTCTTCAATTGTTTCTTGAATATAATAACCGGGATGAAAGGCCATTATTTCTTTATATTCAACATTGTTTGTCATAATGATTACTAACCTCCTTGATTAAAATGATTTTTATGTTCTTAATATAGGGCGTTACATCTCCTTTCTTTATAAGTTTATTATTAGAATCTTGTGGGATAATATGAATTCTATATCCTGTTCGACCTACATATATTGCCCACTGATCTTTGTATTCATCGTCTAAGTCGTGAAAGTGAAATGACGGATAGTTTTTTATATCTAAAAGAGAATCTGCATTCTCGATAAAGTTTATTATTGCTGATAGCTTTTTATACACTATTAAATCCATTGCTTTCAAAGCATATTTTTTATCCTTACACAATTTTTTCACATGTGTACTGTCATAAATAATGGTCAAGGGGAACCTCCTTTCAAATAAAATTACCTTTTTGGTAATTTTATTTTAACACAATTCGTTAAAAAAGTAAAGAGGTATTTACTAAATAATATATTAGATGTTGTTAATAAAATTGTCAACCATAAGAGAAACGAAAGAGTAAATAATGTCCCAGCAGTTATGTATAATATGTAACATACTATATTTATTTCAATTGTTTAGTTCCTTTTTCATGTTTTTTGATACAATACATTTACAAACAGGTTGTGAAATATTATGGCTGTTATCAATATTGATAACAAAATGATAACAGTATATCGGCAACGCTGGATAATATGGATACATCAAATAATCAGGAACAAAAGAAGATAAAATTTATAAACAAAAAAGTTTATAATCACATCTTTGTTGCAGAGTGGGCATAACTCCGCTATCTCGATAAACGCCCTATTTATAAGGCATTCAAGAGTTTTGCAACCCAAAATGGCAACATTTTGGCAACAATATAATATTCACAAAAGATTAAGAGCTATCAGACATTATGAACAAGTCCGATAGCTCTCATTATATTTAATATATATAAATTAGAAATCGCCAATTAAAAAAATAATCTTTCTAACTTTAAATTGCGATTTCAATAATAAATTCCAACTAAAAAACTCATTAAGTAACAGACAATACTTATAAAACTTAACAATCAATTATTTGTTTGTTTTTTGGAAGTGTTACAAGCATTACTGTTCCATTTTTGTCGCTCTTTTCAGCTTTTACCGTACCGTTGTGCAAAAGTACAATTTCCCATACAAGTGATAGTCCAAGACCTACACCGCCGTATGCTCTGCTACGAGATTTATCAACACGGAAAAATGGTTGAAAGATACTTTCTCTGTACTGCTCGGGTATACCATAACCGTTATCTTTAACTCGTATATAAAGCTGATTATTCTTTTCGTCAACAGTTATAATTACAGAAGCATTTTCTCTGTTGTAGCGTATTGCGTTTTCAGTTAAATTAAACAACAAACGATAAATTAAGGTGTCACTGCCTATCATCATACCATTGCCGTTGTATTCAAGGCGAATATTCTTCTTTTCTGCAAGGGGAGCAAGGTCGGTAAATATTTCTTCAATCATAGGGGCAATTTCTATTGTATCTTTGCACTCAACTGTACGAAGCTCACTCATTTCAAGCAAAGTTTTTGTCATTTGTGACATTCTTTCATTTTGCTCTTGTAGCAGTGCAAGAAATTCTGCTGTATCGTTGCTCATATTTGGGTGCTCAACAGAAAAAAGTTCAATTTGTGCTTGAATTAAGGCAAGTGGTGTTCTTAACTCGTGCGCTGCATTTCCTGTGAATTGCCGTTGAGCAGCAAAACCGTTGTCGAGTCGGTCAAGCATATTGTTAAATGATTGACAAAACTGTTTGAATTCAGGCAAAACATCGGCGCTGATTTTCATATCTGCCAAATTGTTGGGCTGTACATTCTCTACTTGAGAGGCAAAACTTTTTAGCGGCTTTAAAGCACGACCACTGACAAAATATGCAAGTATACCACCAAGTACACTTACGGCAATTGTTATGTACCAATTAGTAGTATTGAATGAATCTTGTGCACCACTGATAATAATCGTAAGCTCACTGTCGGGATTTTCATTTTCCGGATTAAATGAACTCGGTTTTCCTTTATCAATTTCACTGTATGCTGATATTCCGTTGCCTATTGAATCCATATATCGTTTGCCTGAATAACCGATTAAACAATTCATTAGCACACAAGTTATGCAAATTAAAACTGTGGTCATTAAGGTTATTCGCCATTGTAAAGAAAGTTTTTTCATTTTTTCTCCTCCATTACATAGCCCTCACCTATACGGTTGTGAATAGGGTCATAGTCTAATGCATTACGAAGCTTTTTCCTTAATGATGAAATGTGCACTCTTATTGAGTTGCTGAAATTGTCAACACTGCTGTCCCATACGTGTTCAATCAACTCCTCTTGACTTACAGGTCTGCCTTGATTTAACATTAGATATTCAAGTATTCCTGTTTCCTTGCGAGTTAAAGATAATTCTTCATCATTTACATCTGCTTTGCGTGTTTTTGTGTTAAATGAAAGATTTGAACATTTTAAAACAATATCGTTTTGAGTGAACTTTCTAAGGGTAAGGTTTCGTATTCTTGCCGAAAGCTCATCTAAGTGAAATGGTTTTGTTAAATAATCATTTGCACCTTCATCTAATCCTAAAACCTTGTCTGCAACCTCACAACGAGCCGATAAAATTAAAACCTTTGTGTCAATGTCTGTTTGCCTCAGAGTTTTCAATACTGTCATTCCGTCAACATTAGGTAGGTTTAAATCGAGCACAACAAGGTCGAAACTTTCAACACTAAGCATATCTAATGCCTTTTGACCGTCATAGCAATAATCAACACTGTAAGCAAGACGCTTAAGACTTCTTACGATTGTGTCACAAAGAGCAACCTCGTCTTCAACAACTAAAATATGCATAAATATCTCCTGTCACTTGGAAAAATATCTTTATTATAGATTATAACATAAAAAAATAAAATCTTTGTTAAATTTCTTTCTTAACAAGGATTTTATATCGTTCGTGATATAATAAGGCAAAAAATGAAGGGAGTGGTTAAATTGTTCAAAGTAAAAAAAGCAATATTTCAAATCGGTTTCCTTGTTGCCGGAGTGGTTATGCTGTGCTATGGAGCAATGCGTGGTGAGGCAGACACCGTGCTTAGTAAAGCAATAAGATTATGCTTGGAGTGTATTGGAATTGGATAAAAGAAAAAAGAATGTTTCAAAGCTTGTAAGCCGTTTTCGTACTTGTATTCAGGCAGGTGCAACGCTTTTGACAAATATTCATTTACCTAATTTTTTTAAAGGCGGAATATATCAGGGCAATGGCAAGGCTGTGTGCGTACCGGGGCTAAATTGCTACTCTTGTCCTGCTGCGTCAGGTGCGTGTCCAATCGGCTCGTTTCAGGCTGTTGTAGGCTCATCAAAATTTAAGTTTTCCTATTATGTAACAGGATTTTTAATTTTGCTTGGCGTGTTGCTTGGTCGATTTATTTGTGGCTTTTTGTGTCCGTTTGGTTGGATTCAAGATTTGCTTCATAAAATACCGTGTAAAAAGCTTTCAACAAAAAAACTAAAGCCTTTAACATATTTGAAATATGTCATCTTGCTGTTGACGGTTGTATTGCTGCCTGTACTTGTGGTTAATGATGTTGGAATGGGCGACCCGTTCTTTTGTAAATATATATGCCCACAGGGTGTGCTTGAGGGTGCAATTCCATTGTCTGCTATTGATGAGGGTATACGCTCGGCTTTAGGAAATAAATTTATTCAAAAGCTTATTATTTTGATTATTGTAGTTGTACTGAGTGTGGTTTTCTATCGTCCGTTTTGCAAGTGGATTTGTCCACTCGGTGCTTTTTATGCATTGATGAACAAGGTGTCGTTGCTTGGAATAAAGGTTGATAAGCATAAATGCGTGTCTTGTGGCAAATGTGCAAGAGCGTGTAAAATGGATGTTGATGTAGTAAAAACACCAAACAGCACTGAGTGTATTCGTTGTGGTAAGTGTATAACTGCTTGTCCTACGGATGCACTAAGCTTTCACTACGGATTTGGTATGCCTGAAAAAAATCTTTGCAACACTGTAAAAGAAAATAATAAAACAGATATTAAAACAAATAACAACAAAGATATAACAACGGAGGAATAAAATTATGAAAAAATCAAAAATATTAACTATACTTATGGTTTTAGTGCTTATGTTTAGCCTTGTTGCTTGTTCAACAACTAAAAATAACGACAAATCTAAGTCAAATCATACTGCTGATATTTCATCTTTAATGAAAAGTGAACCAAGCGATTTAGAGGACGCAACTGCACTTTATCAAAAGCTTATGCAAAAAGAAAATGAAATTTTTTCAAGTAATTCAAAGCTTTGGGAAAAAGTGTTTATGTCAGCAAATAAGGACACTCCTATGATTGAAGACGGAACAAATTATGGCGACTTTTTGCTCAATACTATTGAAAACGGTAAAGATAAGTTTACTGCAGATGAGTTGAAAATTCTTAAAGACGGTGCAAATCAAATTAAAGAAATTGAGGGTAAACTCACAATTTTAGAACAAAAATATCCGGGCTGTGGCAGTAAGCCGAGCGAGGGTGACAGTATTGACGCTGAAAGTGCAGGTATGGTAAGTGACAATAGCGAACTTACTAAGTTTCCAAGCTTTAAGGGTAAGGACCTTGACGGAAATGATGTTAACAGTGATGACCTCTTCTCATCTAACAATGTAACTGTTATTAACTTTTGGTTTACTACTTGTAATCCTTGTGTAGGTGAACTTGGCGATTTGGAAAAGCTTAATAAAGAACTTGCAGAAAAAGGTGGTACCGTTATAGGTATTAACTCATTTACTCTTGACGGTGACAAGACTGCTATATCTGAGGCTAAGGATGTTTTGACTAAAAAGGGTATTACCTACAAAAATATTTGGTTTGATTCAAACAGTGAGGCCGGTAAATTTGCTTCAGGTCTTTATTCATATCCAACAACATATGTAGTTGATAAAAACGGAAATATTGTAGGTCAACCAATTGTTGGTGCAATAACTTCATCATCACAAGCAAAGCAACTTAATAAACTTATTGATCAAGCAATTGAAAACAGTAAAAAATAAAGATTTTAAATATCTGGGTTCGGGGGTGCAGACATATTCTTGGACTGTTTAAACAGCGAATCCAAGACGATGTCTGTACTCTACCGGGCTCTTAAATCCCAGAGATTGTTTCATGCGTTTGGTGTTATACCGGATGATATAATTATTAATTTCATCTATAAAAGTCTGCGCAAAAATTCTTCCTGATAAAAGAGTTGTAAACAAAGTTGATCACTTCTTCCACTTGCCTTTGCCTTATTCTTTAATCGGGAATAAATGGTGCCCGATGACTTGCAGGTAAAAACGATAATGCATTTAAGGCTTCCGCTTTTGCGGGAGCCTTTTTTGTGTGAATTTATTGCTGGTGGTTGTTTTTTGTGGCGAAAAACAGAAAAAATTCTCCAAATCCCTTGACGAAAAAGGGAGAAATGGGTAGAATAAAACCGATTAGAAAGTTTTTTAGAGAGAGAAGAGGTAGGACTATGGGTCGGCGAATTTTGGCTGTGTTGGCGGCGCTTTTGGTGCTTTGGTGGGCAGCGGTGCCGGCCTATGCAGCTTCGCCGGCGGTGGATCGCGCCTACCTGACCCGGGAGCCTTGGCAGAATGTGCCGGTTACAGAATTCCGGGCGGATGGTGCTATGGGCTATTACCAAATCTATGCCGACACGGACAATCATTGTCTGTATTTTGCGGTGAGTATGCAAGATCAGCAGGTGGAGCCGGGTGCGAATACTGCTGCCGTTGCGCTGAATTTGCAGGTGTCCTCTGCCAAATTCTCCACTAAGAAATTTACATTTACAACCGGCGCGGACAAGGCGTTGCAAAGCTACGACGGCATTGCCAGCGGCTGCAATATGCAGGTGGAAATACTGGAAAACAGCGGCGGTTACGGCATCGCAGACGGCAATGCCTACTTTGCCATTGCGCTGGATAAAAGCCTGTGCGGGCCGTTGACAGTACGGCTGGATTATAACTGCGGCGAGCGGGGCATTTGCCTTTTGGAGCACGCTGCTTTTGATTACACTTTGCCGGAAAAGGCAACTGCAAGTCGCAATGCGCGCGTCGGGACAAAGCAATCAACCCGGCAAACCACAACGAAAAAGAAAAAAGAGACCACCACCAAATTTACCTACACCGGCACAGTGCCCCATACGGCCAAAAGCGCACGGAAAAGCAGCGCCCAAACAGTGAACAAGTTTGCGTACACCGGCGGGACAAGCACCGGTGATACGGAGGAAGAACGGCCAGTACAAACCGGCGGCACAGCCGTGCTCACCGACGGTACATACACCGCAGCGGTGACGCCTACGCACCGTTCCACCGTAGCGAATATTTTAATTTATCTTGCCATTGCCTTAGCCACAGCAGCCGTGATTGCATTGGTTGCAGGGGTCATCAAATCCCGCAAAGCCAAGGGGGAAGAAGCCCGGGAAAAACAGAGACAAGAGGAAGAACAGGAAATCGAGGATTACGACGAATAGCAAAGCAGAAAGCCACCGATGATCGGTGGCTTTTTGTTTTGAGAGTATGTATCAATCCCTCCGTCAATGTCTGGCGGCATCGCCACCTCCCTTTACAAGGGAGGCAAATCGGTTGAAATTGTAGAGCACGATACCCACAGTATGCCCCACAAGGTTTTGGTATCCGGATTTTACAAATCAAAATGCGCCTTGATCTGCGCGGCGGTAGCGGCGGCAGACAGGTGGGTGTTGTCGATCTTCATATAATTGGCAAAAGGCAGCTCGCCGGGGCGGCTGACCATTCGATGGTCGCGGTCGTCCCGGAGCAGCAGCCGGTTGGAGAGGGCGATATTTCGCTTAGACGGTTTGTGCCGCCGCCGGTTCTCCGTGGTGTTGCGCTGCAAGCGCACTTTCTGGGGCGCCACCAACTCCACATAATACACCTCTGCCCCATGCCGCTGAAACAAATCGGCGATCTGCGCCGTTTGTGCCCAGTCCTCTCGGCAGTCAAAGGCCCACATAAAGGTGAAGATCAGGCCATAGTGGTCTGTTTTTACAAATGACTCAAACACCGTTTGCCGCAGTTTTTCGATCACCGCCGGTTCGTATGTGCCAAAGATCTCCAGCACCGGCTCAATGGTCATGTGGTTGTGAAACAGGCGCAGGTCCGTGATCTTGGCCAGTTCTTGTCCCACGGTCATTTTGCCCACGGCGCAGTCGCCGAATAAAAGTACCAACCTCATACATTTCCTCCAAAAAAAGAACCCGTTGATGATAGTTCATCAACGGGTTTTGCAGTTTAACAGATCGTCTACACCGAAAATGAACGTAGCAGAAGAAGCCCATACGCATAGCGCATCGGCTGATACAGTCTGCTTTGGTCAAAGGCGGGTGTAAACATGATGGAACGGTCCTTTCCGGGTCACAGAGAGGACAGGGCGCTAAAAGCGGCGGTGCCGACGAAGGCATAAAACAGCGACATTGCCACTACGGAGATGACCCACATAATAATATTGGCCCAAATAAAGTTCTTTTTGTTCTTATTGGTGTTGGGGCTGCACAGCCACACGATCCAGCAGATCAAATTCACCACCGGCAGGGCGGAGAGAATGAACATACCCACATACTGGCCAATGCTCATCACCTGGGTGGTGGGATCATAGGCCGGGGGCGCCGATTGATAGGGCGGCTGATAGGGTTGTTGATAATTGCCCTGAGGGTTCGGGTTTTGCTGATTGTACTGGTCCATTTGGTACTTCCTCTTTTCTTAAAAAATGTGCAGAACTCTGCACCCATAGCATACCATACTTGGCATTAGCTGTCAATTCTTGCCTTTGCCGGCAAATTTACGGCGCAGATCCCGACGGTAACCAGTGCGCCGGACAGCAGATAGCGCCAGGAGAAAGGCTCCCCCAGCAGCAGGCAGGAGAGCACCACCCCCAGTACCGGAATAAAGGCGTTATAAATGGCAATCTGCCCCACCGGGTGGTAGCGCAGCAGTTGGTTGTAAAACGAAAAACCCACGGCAGACACTGCCACCAGCGCCGCCAGGATCAGCAGTCCCTTGAGGTGTACATCCACCGGGTGGGCGCCCATCAGCAGCCCGGCAGGGATCAGCAGCGCGCCGCCCAGTGCCAGGGAATGGCCGGTAGCCACCAGTGGGTCCATTTTGCGGGTGACCACCCGGGTCAGCAGTCCACCTGTCATGGCGCACACACTGCTGCACAGCAGCATACCGTCGCCGGAGAGGGTGAACTGCCCGGCGGTGCTGCCCAGGTTGATGAGCACAATGCCGGAGAACCCCAACAGGCAGCCAAAAATTGACCGTAGGGTGAGCTTTTCCCGGAACACCACCGCGGCTGCCAGGATCAGCAGAAAAGTGCCCAGGCTGTCTAGGATAGACGCCCGGCCGCCGGGGGAATTGGATACGCCCAGATAAAAGAAAAAGTAGTGCAGCGCCGTGTTGACCAGACCAAAGAGCACCAGCTGCCACCGTGTCTTGCCCCGGGGCACCGCAAAGGAGCGGCCGCCCAGCTTGGCTACCGCCAGCACCACCAGACCGGCCAGCAAGAACCGCGCTCCGGCGAACAGCGCCTTGCCGCCGGTGTCTGTGCCGGCAATGCCAAAGTCCGCCAGACCCAGCTTAATAAGGGGAAAGGCGCAGGCCCAGCTTAACGCCGCACTGCCGGCAAACAAGGGCACCCATTTTCGATTTTCAAACACAGAGCCTCGGCCCATTTTGTTCTCCGTTCTCGGCACACAGCCGCAGATCATCCTTTGTTTTTGCCGGATTATTGTATAATAGCCGCCGCCAAAAGTCAACAAACGCGCACCGTCGCCTGCCGGCAGCGTCAGTTATACTGCCGTTCAAATAATTCTTCATAGGTGGTGCTCAAAATCTGCCGAATGTGGCGGATCTCGTCCGGATAAATATGCCGCTGCCCCACCTCGATCTTGGCCACGGCGCTGCGGGTGATGTCGCACCCGGCCAGCTGCAATTTGGCGGAGAGCAGCTCCTGGGTCATGCCCTTTTCTTCCCGAATATGGCGGATATTCCGCCCCATCTGCTTTTCAAATTCAATATTCATGGTCAACCTCTTGCACCTATTTAAGAACAATTTGCGTTGACTTTATTGTATCTTTGTGCTATTCTAAGATTGCACCTGTATAGGTGCAATTATGCATAACCAGAAAGAACAACAGAAAGAAGGAAATGCAAATGAAAAGAAAAATCAGTATTCTTTTGGCGCTGATGATGGCTGTCTGTATGGTAGGCGCCGTGCAGATCACCGCCTATGCCGCCACTACGGCCAAGAGCGTGTCGCTGTCTACCACCACTTACACCTACGACGGCAAGGTGAAGAAGCCTAAGGTGACCGCCAAGGACAAGAAGGGCAAAAAGATCGCCGCCAAGTATTACACGGTCAAGTACCCCTCCGGCAGAAAAAATGTGGGCACTTATACGGTTAAGGTCAAATTCAAGGGCAAGTACAAGGGCACTAAGAGCGCCAGCTTTAAGATCGTGCCCAAGGGGACTGCCGTCTCCTCTGTGTCCGCCGGTAAAAAGTCCTTTACCGTTAAGTGGAAGAAGCAGGCCACCCAAACCACCGGCTATCAGGTGCAGTATGCAGAGAACAGCAGATTCAAATCCGCAAGTAGCAAGACCGTAAGCAAGAATTCCACCACCTCGCTGAAAGTAAACGGTAAACCCATTAAAAAATACTATGTGCGGGTGCGCACCTATAAGAAAGTGGGCAAGACCAACTATTACAGCAGCTGGTCAAAGGCCTCCTCTGTGACCACCAAAACCGGGCTGAGCCTGAACGCCTACAAAATCACCCTCTTTAACGGTGAGGCTTACACATTAAAATGCACCGGCACGGATAAAAAGATCACCTGGCAGACCAGCGATCCTGCGGTCGCAACTGTCAATCGTTCCGGTTTGGTTCGTGCCATCGGTTCCGGACAGTGTACCATTACGGCCAAGACGGACGATGATCGGGTAAGCTGCAAGATCACGGTTCCAGAGTATTACCCGGAGAATTACAATGTGCCGGACTTTGGGGCATACTTCAATGTGCCGCTGATTGACTACGACAACAAAGGAGATGGCGATACAGTAACCTGTGTTTATTCTTATGATGCGGTGGTCAGTGAAAGCGCCGATTGGTTGAATGATTACTACGATATATTGCAGGATTATGGATATGAATTTTATAAAGAACAAGATAAACGGGATGAAGAGGGGGCGTATTACTATTCCTTTGTAAATGAGGACACAAATGATTTAGTTATGCTCTCGTTAGTGTTTTACAATTCCTACAATACACCCACTGATATTTTTGTTACTTACCTCAATACAACGAATTATTGATTTTGCTGTTCCGAGCCCCTTTGCACAGCCGTGCAAGGGGGCTTTTCCTTTTTGTGCAGTAGCCGCTTTTTATTGCATTTTCTGCCGGGGTATGGTAGAGTTATAATAGGTATAGAAAATAGACAGACGGCGCGGGCCGGGAAGGGGAATGGTATGAAAGGTATAATTTTGGCAGGAGGCAGCGGCACCCGGTTGTATCCGCTGACCCAGATCACCTCCAAGCAGCTGCTGCCGGTGTATGATAAGCCTATGATCTACTATCCGCTGACCACGCTGATGTTGGCGGGGGTGCGGGATATTCTCATTATCAGCACGCCCCGAGATCTGCCCCGATTCCAGTCTCTCTTGGGGGACGGCGCGCGGTTTGGGCTACGGCTCAGCTACAAGGAGCAGCCCTCCCCGGACGGGCTGGCCCAGGCCTTTATCCTGGGTGCGGACTTTATTGGCGACGACTGCTGCTGTATGGTGCTGGGGGACAATATCTTTTACGGCGCCGGGCTGCGGTGGCTGCTGCAAAGCGCGGTGGAGAATGCAGAGCAAAATCATCGCGCCACTGTGTTCGGCTATCATGTAGAGGACCCGGGACGCTTTGGCATTGTGGAGTTTGACCGGGAGAACCGGGTGGTGTCGTTGGAGGAAAAGCCGGCGGAGCCCAAGAGCAATTATGCGGTCACCGGGCTGTATTTCTACGACAATCGGTGCGTGGACTACGCCGAAGGACTGACCCCCTCCGCCCGGGGCGAGCTGGAGATCACCGATCTGAACCGGCTGTACTTACAAGCGGGTGATCTGGATGTAAAACTGCTGGGGCGGGGCTACGCCTGGCTGGATACCGGTACCACGGACAGCCTGTTAGAGGCCGGCAACTTTGTGCGTACGATTCAGCACCAGCAGGGGGTGGAGATCTCCTCCCCGGAGGAAGTGGCCTATATTAACGGCTGGATCACCGCTGATGATTTGGCGGCAGCGGCCAAGGCCTACGGCAATTCCGCATACGGCGCCTACTTGCAGGCGGTGGTGCGGGGCGAAATACAATACTGAGGTGCGAGGATGACTGTACTTGTGACCGGCGGTGCCGGGTTTATCGGCGCCAACTTTATATTTTACCAACTGACCCACCATCCGGAGGATCGGGTGGTCTGCCTGGACAAGCTGACCTATGCGGGCAATTTGGAGACCCTGGCGGATGTGATGGAGAACCCCAATTTCCGCTTTGTGCAGGGGGATATTGCCGATGCGCAGGCGGTGGAGCGCCTGTTTTTGCAGGAGAAACCGGATTATGTAGTAAACTTTGCGGCGGAGAGCCATGTGGACCGCTCCATTACCCAGCCGGATCTGTTCTTAAAGACCAATGTGCTGGGCACCGGGGTATTGCTGGACGCCTGCCGCCGTCACGGGATCACCCGGTATCATCAGGTGTCTACCGACGAGGTGTACGGTGATCTGCCCCTGGATCGGCCGGATCTGTTCTTTACGGAAGAAACGCCCATCCACACCTCCAGCCCCTATTCTGCCTCCAAGGCGGGGGCGGATCTGCTGGTGCTGGCCTACGCCCGCACCTACGGGTTGCCGGTCACGGTAAGCCGGTGCTCCAACAACTACGGCCCCTACCACTTCCCGGAGAAGTTGATTCCCTTAATGATCACCCGGGCGCTGGCAGATCAAAGCCTGCCGGTGTACGGCACCGGCGAGAATGTGCGGGACTGGCTGTATGTAGAGGATCACTGCGCCGCCATTGACCTGATTTTGCGCCGAGGCACGGCGGGAGAAGTGTATAACATCGGCGGGCATAATGAACGCACCAACTTGCAGGTGGTGCAGGCGGTGCTGGCCGCTTTGGGCAAGCCGGAAAGTCTGATCACTTTCGTCACCGACCGGCCGGGTCACGATCGGCGTTATGCCATTGATCCTACGAAAATTCACCGAGAGCTGGGCTGGCAGCCGGAGACGGATTTTGACACCGGGCTGCGTCGCACGGTAGAGTGGTATCTGACCCACCGGGATTGGTGGAGCCACATCCTCAGCGGCGAATATCAAAATTATTTTCAGGCCATGTACAGAGAGCGGTTAGGCGAATAAATGCGAATTTTAGTGACAGGGGGCAGCGGCCAGCTGGGTACGGATGTGGCACAGGCAGCCGCGGCCAAGGGTTGGCAGGTATGGGCCCCCGATCATACGGAACTGGATATTACCCAAGCGGCGCAGGTGGAGTCTGCCATCGGCGACTACCGCCCGGACTGGGTGGTGCACTGCGCGGCCTACACGGCGGTGGATCGGGCAGAGACGGAAGAAAGAATTTGTATGGCTGTCAATGCAGCGGGCACGGAATATGTGGCTCACGCCTGCGCGGCAGCAGGCTGCGGGCTGCTGTACCCGTCTACGGATTATGTGTTTGACGGCAGCGGCACGGCGCCCCATCCGGTGACGGAGCGCCCGGCGCCCCTGAATGTGTACGGTCGCAGCAAGCTGCTGGGCGAGCAGGCGGCGCAGGCGGTGCCCCGCCACGCCATCTTGCGGATCAGCTGGGTGTTTGGCCTACACGGCAACAATTTTGTAAAGACCATGCTGCGCCTGGCAGAGCGCCGCACCCGCCTGTCGGTGGTGGACGACCAGATCGGCTGCCCCACCTATACGGTGGATTTGGCCCGGCTCATTTGCCAAATGGCAGAGCAAAACGCACAGGGTGTGTTCCACGCTGCCGGCAGCGGTCAACCGGTGAGCTGGTACGATTTTGCCCGGCGGATTTTTGACCTTGCCGGCAAAGAGATAGAATTGGAGCCGATCTCTACCGCAGCGTACCCCACGGCGGCTCGGCGACCGCTGAACAGCCGGCTGGATTGCAGCGCCTTGACGGCAGCGGGCCTCACCCCCTTGCCGGAGTGGCAAGACGCACTGGCGCGGTATTTACAGGCATTGGAGGAAGAAAAGGTATGATCCAAATGCAGGCACAGCAGAATGTGGGCGGCATTGCCGGGCTGGCAGTGCTCACCCCCACGGTGCACGGCGACGACCGTGGCTATTTTATGGAGACCTACAATCAGCGGGATATGGAGAGCCTGGGCTTTCATTATGATTTTGTCCAGGACAACCAGTCCGGCAGCACCTACGGCGTGCTGCGGGGGCTGCACCGCCAGCTGCGCTATCCCCAGACCAAGCTGGTGCGGGTGGTCAGCGGCACGGTATTTGATGTGGCGGTGGACCTGCGACCGGGCAGCGATACTTATTTGCGGTGGCACGGCGAGGTGCTCTCTGCGGAGAACAAAAAGCAGTTTTTGATCCCTGCCGGGTTTGCCCACGGTTTTTTGGTGCTGTCCCAGCGGGCGGAATTCTGCTACAAGGTAACGGACTTTTTTCACCCGGACGATGAGGGCGGCATTCCCTGGGACGATCCCAAGATCGGCGTGGAGTGGCCCATTCCATCGGGTATGACCTTGCAGCTAAGCGAAAAAGACAAGCATTGGGAGTATTTGAAATAATGGAATTTACCCACGCATTTTATGACGCTTTGCCCCCGGAGGCCGCGGACATTCGCCAGGCGGTTTTTGTGGAGGAGCAGGGCTTTCAGGAGGAATTTGACGCCATTGACCGCCACGCCCTGCACCTGCTGCTGTTTGCAGACGGTCGGCCGGTGGGCACCCTGCGTGCCTTTACGGAGGACGGCGGCACCCGCTGGCATATTGGCCGAGTGGCGGTGATCCAGTCCGCCCGCCAGCTGCACTTAGGGCGGCGAATGATGGACTTGGCAGAGGCGGAACTGCGCCATCGGGGCGCTGCGGGCATTGAGGTGTCTGCCCAGTGCCGGGTACAGCCTTTTTACGAGAAGTGCGGTTTTACCCCGGTGGGGGAGGTCTATCTGGACGAGTTTTGCCCCCACATTCGTATGGTTAAGGAACTGTAATAAAAAACAGCGCCGTCTGGCAATTACCGGCGGCTTTTTGAGGTGAACGGTATGAAAAAGACACTTGCACCCACCCCGCCTATGGGGTGGAACAGCTGGGACTGCTACGGTGCTGGCGTAACGGAGAAAGCATTGCGGGAGAACGCCCGCTTTATGGCGGCGCACCTGCTGCCCTATGGGTGGAACACCCTGGTGTGCGACATTCAGTGGTACGAGCCGCAGGCAAAGGGCAATGAGTACAACAATTTTGCCCCGGTTTGTATGGATGAGTACGGTCGGCTGCTGCCGGCGGAGAACCGCTTTCCCAGCGCAGCCGGGGGCAAGGGCTTTGGCCCCATTGCGGACTATTGCCATTCTCTGGGTCTGCGCTTTGGTATTCATATTATGCGGGGTATTCCCCGCCAGGCGGTGCACCGGGATACGCCTATTTTGGGCACGGATTTTACTGCCCGGGACGCAGCCCATCACTTCTCCGTCTGCGCCTGGAACACGGATATGTACGGTATGCGGGACAATGCCGCCGCCCAAGCGTACTATGACTCCATTTGTCGGTTGTACGCCGACTGGGGCGTGGATTTTATTAAGTGCGACGATATTTGCGTCACGGAATTTCGCAAGTGGGACGATCCGTATAATGCCCGGCATGAGATTGAAATGCTCCACCGCAGCTTGCAAAATTGCGGGCGGGAGGTAATCTTATCCCTCTCTCCCGGCCCGGCGGATATTGCCAATTTGCCCCACCTGCGCCGCCACGCCCAAATGTGGCGTATGACCGGCGATTTTTGGGACCGGTGGGACAAGCTGCATGATATGTTTGACCGGTGCAAGACCTGGGAGGGCGTGCCCGGCCCCGGCTGCTGGCCGGATTGCGATATGCTGCCGGTGGGTCGCCTGTGCAAGGACGCTCCCTACCATGGTGCGCAAAACCGTATGAGCAATTTCACCCCGGACGAGGTGCGCACCATGTTCACTTTGTGGGGCATTTTCCGCAGTCCGCTGTTTTTGGGCGGCGATTTGTCGGAGCTGCCCGCCGATGTGCTGGCTATGCTGACGAATGGGGATTATCTGCAAATGCACGCTACCTCTTACGGCGCCCGGGAATTGCTGCGGCGAGAGACCAACGGCCGCGGCACCATTCAGTGGGTGGCCTGCGGCCGGGGCTGCAAGTACGCCGCCTTGTTTAATACCCAGGACCGCCCGGCTCGCCAAACCCTGGACTTAACGGCGCTGCTGCTTCCGGATACCCCCTGCGACCTGACGGAGATTTGGTCCGGCGAACCGTTGGGTACCTTCAAAAACCGCTTCTCCGCCACCGTCCCCGCCCACGGCGCCCTCCTGCTGCGCATAACGGCAGAATGATGGTATAAAGTACGATATATATAAAAAACAGGAACGCATAGATCTGCGTTCCTGTTCTTTTATGTTATGCGTTTTGCTTAATACTTCTTCAGTTGGTCCTCGTCAAAGTCCGCCAGGAATTCGTCGTAGGTGCCCTTGCGGTCCAGCAGGGTATTGCCGCTGACCTCGATGATCCGGTCGGCAACGGTCTGCACGAACTGGTGGTCGTGGGAGGTAAAGAGAATGGTCTCCGGGTAGCGGATTAGGCCGTCATTCAATGCGGTGATGGACTCCAAATCCAGGTGGTTGGTGGGTTCGTCCAGCACCAGCACATTGGCGCCGGAGAGCATCATCTTGCACAGCATACACCGCACCCGCTCGCCGCCGGAGAGCACATTGGCTTTTTTTAACGCCTCGTCGCCGCTGAAGAGCATACGGCCCAGCCAGGAGCGAATGTCCGTTTCCAGCGTTTGGGTGGTGTACTGGCGCAGCCAGTCAATCAGGGTCAGGTCCACGCCGTCAAAGTAGGCGCTGTTGTCGCTGGGGAAGTAGCTTTGGGTGGTGGTCACGCCCCACTTGAACTCGCCCTCGTCCGGCTCCATCTCGCCCATAATGATCTTAAACAGGGTGGTTTTGGCCATGGCATCTGCGCCTACAAAGGCCACCTTCTCTCTGGGGTGGATCACAAAGCTGATGTCGTCCAGCACTTTGCGGTCGCCGATGGTCTTGGTCAGGTGGTCCACCCGCAGCAGGTCGTTGCCGCACTCCCGATCCGGCTTAAAGTCCACAAAGGGGAACCGGCGGGAGGACACGGGCATGTCGATCATTTCCAAAGCGTCCAGCTGCTTTTTACGGCTGGTGGCCTGCTTGCTCTTGGCCGCGTTGGCAGAGAAGCGGGCAATAAAGGCCTGGAGTTCCTTGATCTTCTGCTCGTTCTTCTTGTTCTGATCTCTTGCCTGGCGCTGGCGCATTTGGGTGTACTCGTACCAAAAGTCGTAGTTGCCTACATACATTTGAATTTTGCCAAAGTCCACATCGCAGATATGGGTGCAGACCTTATTTAAGAAGTGACGGTCATGGGACACCACGATTACCGTGTTTTCAAAATCCAGCAGGAAGTTTTCCAGCCAGCGAATGGCGGACAGATCCAGGTGGTTGGTAGGCTCGTCCAGCAGCAAAATGTCCGGATTGCCAAAGAGGGCCTGCGCCAGCAGCACCTTGACCTTTAAGTTGGCAGGCAGTTCCGCCATGGTCATATAGTGGTACTCGTCGGTGACACCCAGCTTGTTGAGCATAAACTCCGCATCACTCTCTGCGTTCCAGCCGTCCATATCGGCAAATTCCGCTTCCAGCTCCCCGGCGCGCACGCCATCTGCCTCGCTAAAGTCCGGCTTGGCGTACAGGGCGTCCTTTTCTTCCATAATTTCAATGAGACGGGGGTTGCCCATCAGCACGGTGCGCACCACCTGGTACTGGTCGTAGGCAAAGTGGTCCTGCTTGAGCACGCTGAGCCGCTCGCCGGGGGTGATGACCACCTCGCCCTTTTGGGGCTCCAGCTCGCCGTCCAGCACTTTTAAGAAAGTGGACTTGCCTGCGCCGTTGGCACCGATGATGCCGTAGCAGTTGCCCTTGGAGAAGGTCACATTGACCCGCTCAAACAGGGCGCGACCGCCAAACTGCACGGTTACATTATTGGCTTGAATCATAGAGAAATCCTCCGTTACTGGCTTTGTTATCTATGTATCTGAAAATCCGCAACTATTCTACACCACCCCCGGCCAAAATACAAGGAGAATTTGGCCCGGCGGCGTTTTATTGGCGCTTTTGCACAAAAAGGGGCGCCAGACGGCCAAAGATCGGGCGATAAAACCCTTGATAGGCGGCAAAATCCAGTGCCTGCCCGCCGGGCGTGAGCACATCCAGTGCCACGCCGCACAGCCGTACCGGCAAGTTGCAGGGGAGAAAGCCGTTTTTGGCATAGAAATCCAGCCGCCGTTGCCGCTGCCGGGCGTTGGGTGCCGTATGATCCGGCGGCTCCACCTCCAGCACCACCTGCCGATTGGGATAACGCTGCTGCAAGGCGGGCAGCGCCCGGGAGCCAAGTCCCATAGAGCGGCAGTCCGGCTCCACGGCAAAGTAGTTGAGCAGGGCATAGCCGGGGGCAAAGGTGACGATCATCAGCCCGGCAAAGGCGCCGCCGGTGCGCAGCACCAAAATCTCCGCTTGCCCCTTTTTTTGCAGGGCGAAGAAGCGGGAGAGGGGCATACGTTCCGCTGCCGGGAACGCGCTGTGATACAGTGCCCGCAGCGCCGGGTATTCTTTTTTGCAGATCGGGGAGAGTTCCATTTCAGTCGCCTCCTGTTTTGTACTATTCTAACGAAAATCGGGTGCGCCGTCAAGGCATATTTCGTAGGCGTTGCTGTTGATTTTGTGCCCTTTTGGGCGTATAATAAGAGCACGAACGCAAACCGGCAGTTTTGCCGTTACCGAGAGGGGAATTCTGTATGGATATGAAGATTTCACCGTCTATGCTGGCCTGCGATTTTGCCAACATGGGCGCAGAGGCCAACAAATGCGCCGCCGGGGGTGCTCATCTGCTGCACCTGGATGTAATGGACGGGCATTTTGTGCCCAATATCTCTTTTGGCGCGCCGGTGATCGCCGGGCTGTCCAAGGTGTGCGACCTGCCCTTTGATGTGCACCTGATGATCAGCCAGCCGCTGCGGTATATTGACGATTACGCCGACGCCGGTGCGGATCTGATCACTTTCCACCTGGAGAGCGACGATGACCCGGGCGCAGTGATCGACAAGATCCTTGCCCGGGGCTGCAAGCCGGCCATTGCCATTAAGCCGGGCACGCCGGCAGAGGCGGTGCTGCCCTATGCGGATCGGCTGGCCATGGTGCTGGTGATGACTGTGGAGCCGGGCTTCGGCGGCCAAAGCTTTATGGCAGATATGATGCCAAAGCTCACTTTGCTGCGCAGCCGCTATCCCCACCTGGATCTGCAGGTGGACGGGGGCATTAACCTGGAGACGGTAAAGGCAGCGGCCAAGGCCGGTGCCAATGTGTTTGTGGCAGGGTCTGCGGTGTTTAAGAGTGCGGATCCGGCAGCCACCATTGCCGGTCTGTGCCGTGCGGCGCAGCAGGCTGCGGAATAAGGCAAGATGAAGAAAAAGCAAAAGCGATTTTACAGTAATGACAAGCGGGGTCAAAAATGGACGGAGCCGGAAGTGGGCCGCCCCATTGACTTTGCAGATAAATACATCGAACCTCGCACCCAGGCGGGTCAGGCAGAGCTGGATCGGGAGCGGCGGAAAAAAGGCCCGGCGTTCCAAAAGGCCACGCCCGGCCAGGTGATGCGCCGGGTGCTTTTGGTGCTGCTGGGGCTGGTGCTGCTGTATGCGGGCTATATTTTGATGGACGCCTGGATGGATCTGCACGCCATGCCTGCCGCCCAAACGGACACGGTGGATGGCAACACCATCAGCACTGTGGCGCTGGAGGCCAAGGCAGCCAAGGTGGACAGTCTGTCCCTGGACGGTGCGGTGATGTTGGATGCCATGATGGACGATTTGTCCTCCGGCGGCTATACCGCTGCCTGCTTTGATATTAAGCGGGCGGACGGCACCGTGGGCTACGCCTCTACCCTGGGTACTGTGGCGGCAGCCGGGGCAGTATCTTCCCCTGCCGGGGATTTGCGCTCCTCTTGTCAAAAGCTGGGCAAGAATGACCTGCTGGTGCTGGGGCACATTGTGTGCTATCCGGATAATGTGCAGACCGCTGCCAATCCGGCCTGGGCGGTGAAGAGCGGCAAAACCGCTTACACAGATCCGGCTGGCAACCGCTACCTGAACCCGGACAGCACGGAGGTTTACAACTACATTCGCTCGCTGGTGGAGGAGAGCGTCCGCGCCGGGGTAACGGTGTTTGTGCTGGAGGGCACGGAGCTGCCGCAGGCGGCGGGCACCTTTAATCACAATGGGTTTGCCGATTTGTCCAAGCGACTGACTGCCGATCTGGGGCAGGATGTAAAATTTCTGCAACCGGTGGCGGTAAACATCACCTCTACCACGACGGCGGACCTGAAAAAAGAAGTGGCCGACAAGTGCACCCAAAACCCGAATGAAAACCAAATTTATGCCATTACCTGCCCGGAGAAAAGCCGTCGGGCAGTGAAGCAGCTGCTGGACGACCGTGGCTGCACCTGTTACCTGATCACGGAGTGACCTTATGAAGCGAAAGTTCTTATACCTGCTGCTGACCCTGTGTCTGCTGGGTCAGTGCCTGCCTGCCTTTGCGGCGCAGGCCCCGGTGCTGGAGCGCATTGCCTTTTCCGGCGCCACCATTGTGGGGCAGTTTAAGAGCGATGTGTACCAGTACCAGCTGGTGCTGGACAACGCGGCGGTGTCGCCAAAGCTGAAAAGCTACAAGGTGCAGGGAGAGGGCAACCTGTTCGTGACCTATGATACGGACAGCACCAACCATCAAACGGCGGTGGTGGTCACCCTCAGCTATGACACCGGCTCCGCCAAATATACCTTTACTTACAAGAACGCCGCAGCTTACGTTAAGAACAGCGAGAACCACCTGGACTCGATAACCTGCACCCTGGGTGAGCTGGTGCCGGAGATGAATGAAGACGATACCACTTACAAGCTGTATATTCCCAGCGACCTGACCTCGCTGATGATTACCCCGGTGACCAAGGATATTAACGCCTACTGCGCACCGGTGGAGATGACGCTGGCGCCGAAGCAGGAGATCGACCTGACCCTGCCGGTGACCGCCTCGGACGGCCAGGTGCGCACCTATACCATTAAGGTGCGCCGGGTGGACAAGACCGTGGAACAGGTGCGTGCCGAGATGGCACAGGAGGACTATACCTCCTTTGTGGAGGGCACCCGCTTTTACCAGCAGCCCTCCTTCCGGATGGCGGTGACCGCCGGCGTGGGCGGTCTGGCAGTGTTGATCGTTCTTTTGGCATTCCACGCCCGCAAGACTGCCCGGGTCACAGACGAGGACGAGCCGTCCTTTTATAGATCGGAGCAATAATCCGCTTATATCCGGGATGTAAAGAATAAAAACAAGTGCAGAAAGGAGCGCGCCTATGGAATTAGAAGAGCTGAAAGCAGAAATTGAGGATCTTCATACCAAACGGCAGTTCTCTGCCATTAAAACCATTTTGAACCAGTTGAATCCGGCAGATATTGCCCAGCTTTTAGAGGAGTTCAGCAACGAAGAACGGCTGTTGTTCTTTCGCCTGCTGGGCAAGGAAGAGGCGGCAGACACCTTTGTAGAGCTGGAGCCGGACAACCAGGAGGCACTGATTCACGCTTTCTCCGATAACGAGTTGCGAGAGGTGCTGGACGAGCTGTACCTGGACGATACGGTGGATATGATTGAGGAAATGCCCGCTACCGTCGTGAAGCGCATTTTGCGCAACACGGATGTGGAAACCCGCGCTTCCATCAACACCCTGCTGCGCTACCCGGAGGACAGCGCCGGTTCTATCATGACTCCGGAGTTTGTGGACTTAAAGCGGGATATGACTGTGGAGGACGCTTTTAAGCGCATTCGCCGCACCGGTGTGGACAAAGAGACCATTTATACCTGCTATGTAACGGACGCCTCCCGCCATTTGCTGGGCGTGACCACCGTGAAGGAACTGCTGCTCCACGATCAGGACGACCGGATCGAGGCGTTTATGGAGACCAATGTAATCTATGTGAATACCCTGAGCGACCAGGAGGAGGCAGCTGCCCAGCTGAGCAAATACGACTTTCTGGCGTTGCCGGTGGTGGACCTGGAAGAGCGACTGGTGGGTATCATCACCGTAGACGACGCGATGGATGTTATCCAGGAGGAGAACACCGAGGATATTCAAAAGATGAACGCCATCGTGCCCACGGAGCGGACTTATCTGAAGACCGGCGTGCTGGCGACTTGGAAGTCCCGGATCCCTTGGTTGCTGCTTTTGATGGTCAGCGCCACTTTTACCGGCTCCATCATCACCAGCTTTGAGGACAAGCTGGCCAGTATGATTATTTTGACCTCCTTTATCCCTATGCTGATGGACACCGGCGGCAATTCCGGTGGTCAGGCCAGCGTTACCGTAATCCGCGCCCTGTCTCTTAATGAGATCGATATGCGGGATATTTTCAAGGTGATATGGAAAGAGCTGCGGGTAGGTCTGCTTTGCGGCAGCAGCCTGGCGGCCATCAACTTTGTCAAGGTACTGTTGGTGGATCGACTGATGCTGGGTATGACCGGCGTGACCTTGAAGGTGGATCTGGTGATCAGCCTGACCCTGATTGTTGAGGTCACTTTGGCCAAGATGATCGGCTGTTCTCTGCCCATTATCGCCAAACGGTTGAAACTGGATCCGGCGGTGATGTCGTCCCCCTTTGTAACCACCATTGTGGACGCTATTTCCCTGTTGATCTACTTTGGCTTTGCCACTGCCGTGCTGCATATTTAACAGCGTAAATGGGTATAAAATAACCCCCGGGCACACAAGTCGCCGCTTGTGTGCCCGGGGGTTATTGTGTTTTTGGGGTGCTTATTTATTCGTAGGGGCGGATATTATCCGCCCGCGGGCGGCAAATTGCCGCCCCTACGGGTTCCTTTTGGTACAATTGTAGGGTGCGTTATACTCTCATCATTCCCCGAAAATCAGACCCATGGCCTTGTGCCACTCAGCGGGGAGCAGGCAATAATCCGCACCGGTAATGTCCGTATGCCGGTCTACCCATACCAGTTCGTCGATCTCCTCCGCCTGGTAGCGCAGAGTGGCCAGGGGAACAGCGGGATTCAGCAGATACACCCGGCAGTGCTCGTTACTGACAAAGCGGCCGTGACCAAAGTCTGCATCCACCTCTAACTTTTGGGTAAACAGGTAGCGCAGGTCATCGGCGCCGGCGGATAGGTTCAGTTCCTCTTGCAGTTCTCGCCGGGCGGCGGTCAGGTAGTCCTCGCCGGCGTCCACATGGCCGGTGCAGGCCAGATCCAGCTTGCCGGGAAAAGACTCTTTGTCCCACTTTCGTCGTTGAAGCAGTACCCGGTCACCCTGTATCACAAAGATATGCACGCTGGGGTGCCAGTCCCCGTCCCGGTGGACGGCGTTTCGCTCTTTGGTGATCCCCAGGGGTTCTCCGGTGGGGGACAGCAGGTCAAAATACTCGGCCATATCAGTTTTGTTTCCTTACAATGCCGTACTCGCCTACATCGGGACGGAAGTATTTGCACCCGGCGGAGGTGTCACTCTCCAGCATGCGGGCGTACTCGTCCTCGTCCAGCATCAGGTCGCAGAAGCCCTCTTCGGCGTCCTCGCCCTCGCCGTCGCACACAAAGTACCAGCAGTTCTCACACAGTCTGTCCATATCAGTTCAGGGGCGACTGGTCCGGGCCGCCAACGGTCACTGTGTCTTTGTTCAGCCGCATAATGGGGATCATCAGTCCGGGCACGCCGCAGTGGCCGGCCATTTGGCTGACGATCTGGCGCAGGAAGGGATAGATCTGGTCAAAAGACTGGGTGTGAATGTCCGCCTTGTCATCCCCTTCGTCGTAGGTGAACTCCGCCACCATGTCAATCTGCACCTCAAAGGGGTTCATATTCCCGTCGGTAATGCGAAAGGACAGGATCCCCACGCACTTGTGCACATCGTCCATGTAGTTTACATTGTATTTTACCTGGTTTTGCAGCTGCAATTCGGTGCCGTTTGCTACGGTATTTTCCATGTGCAGCTTGTTCACCTTGTAGCCTTGTATTTGTACCATACTTTTACTCCTTTATTTTACCAGCCGCACATGGCGCAGCTTTAGGTCGTCCTCTGCCGGGTCGGCGGCATGGCCGGTTAAGCGTATCAGCTCCAGATTGTCCACGTAGGCGGCGTCTACCGCGCAGCTGTAATCCGGGCACAGGTTGCCCCAGTCGGTTTTGGTTTTTTCAATGGTAATGTCCTTGGCGTGGCGCAGGAAGAAGGCGGCGTTTTGGTACTTTTCCACCCCGTAGTCCAAGCAGGGGCGCAGGTCATACAGCCCGCAGGGCCACTTGCTGGTTTTGGTCAGGGTAATGCGGCAGTTCTCAAAGCGCACATCTTCAATGGGGTTCTCCGCTGTGCCGTGAAGGAGCACGCCGTTCTCGCCCTTGGCGGTAATGTTAAAGAAGCGAATGTTCTTTACCTTACCGCAGCGGGTATTCTGGTCCCGGTCAAAGGCGGTGATGGTGATGGGCTCAGCCGTGCCCCACCAGTCCGGGCAAAAGCGCCGGGTCTCTATGATAATATTGGAATAGCTAACATTCTCTACCGAGCCGCCGTCCCGAATTTGAATGGACAGCCCCCGGTTGCTGCGGGAGATCACGCAGTTTTGTACCAGCACATTGCGAAAATCGCCCACTCCTTCGGTGCCGATCTTAATGGCAGCGGAGGTGGATACCAGGGTGCAGCCGTCAATGATGATATTTTCGCAGGGGCCGTACTCGGCGTTGCCCTTGCTGGCCTTAAGGCAAATGCAGTCGTCGGCGCACTCCACATGGCAGCCCAAAATGCGCACATTGGAGCAGTGGTCCGGGTCAATGCCGTCGCTGTTGGCCACATCCAGATCATTGAGAATGCGAATACGGTCAATAAGCACATCGTCGCACCCGGCCGGGTGCAGGGTCCAGAACGGTGCGTCCACAATGGTAATGTCCTTAAAGGTGATATGGTTGGACTTTTCCACATAGATCACCGTAGGGCGGGGGTAGAAGTCGCCGGTCACATAGTATTGATCCTTGCGCTGCACAAAGGCATGGCCGTTGGCGTCAATGGTGCCCTCCCCGCTGATGGTGCAGCCGTCTGCCTCATAGCCGTAGAGAAAGACAAAGCTGGGCTTGCCGGTGACCGGGTTGCCGATCAACGCCGTTTTGGGGTCGTTGATGAGCTTGTTGGGGCGGATATAGCCGTCAATATTGCCGGTGGCTTTCAGCCGAGCGCCTTTTTGAATATGCAGGTCCACATTGGATCGCAGGCGAATGGAGTCGCTGTAAAACACATAGCCGCTTTGCAGCACCACCCGGCCGCCGCCGTTTTTGGCGCAGTCGTCAATGGCGTGCTGAATGGCAAAGGCGTCGTTGGTGCCGCCGTCGCCGACGGCACCGTACTGGAGAACATTGTATTCCTTCAACTTTTTTGCTCCTTATAACAGAATATCTATTTTATCTAATATAGCATATTTTATACGCCATTTCAACTCATTGACAAAAGACGGTAAGTATGGTATAGTTACAACGCAAACTGCCGTCACATTCCTCAGTCCAACGGAATGGAGGACGGTTCTTTTTATGCCTGTCGGCAAGTGAGATAAACGAGGTGCAAAAACAGATGAAGTATGATGTAGTCATCGTAGGCGCCGGCCCTGCCGGGATCTTTACCGCTATTGAGATGCTGCGCCACGGCAGCAAAAAGAAGATCTTGATTATTGAGAAAGGCAAGGCCATTGAGAACCGTGCCTGCCCTAAGACCAAAACCAAGAAGTGCATGAACTGCCAGCCCTACTGCCACATTACCACCGGCTTTTCCGGCGCGGGCGCCTTCTCGGACGGCAAGCTGTCCCTGAGCTATGAGGTAGGCGGCGATCTGCCCTCCCTGATCGGTGCGGACCTGGCGCAGGATACCATTGATTATACGGACAAGATCTACCTGGAGTTTGGTGCAGATACCCACATCGAGGGTCTGGAGAATACGGACGAAGTGAAGGCCATTCGCAAGCGGGCCATTCAGGCCGGGCTGAAGCTGGTGGATTGCCCCATTCGCCACCTTGGCACGGAAAAGGCAAGAGAGATCTACTACGCCATGGAGCAGTATTTGCTGGAGAATGGGGTAGAGATCATCTTTGGTGTGGAGTGCAACAATATTATCCTCTCCGGCACCAAGTGCGAGGGCGTGATCCTGACAGAAAACGGCACCCAGCGGGAGATCCGGGCGGATCATACCATTGTGGCCACCGGCCGTCGCGGCGCCGAGTGGCTGGAGAAGATCTGTGCCGAGCACAACATTGCCCACCAGCCGGGCACCGTAGATATCGGTGTGCGCGTGGAGTGCCGCAATGAGGTGATGGAAAAGGTCAACGAGGCCCTGTACGAAAGCAAACTCATCGGCTATCCCAAGCCCTTTAAGAACAAGGTGCGCACCTTCTGCCAGAACCCGGGCGGCTTTGTGGCCCAGGAGAATTACGACAACGACCTGGCGGTGGTCAACGGCCATTCCTATAAGGAATTGAAGTCGGACAATACCAACTTGGCGATCCTGTGCTCCCACAATTTCAGCTATCCCTTTAACCAGCCCATTGCCTATGCGCAAAAGGTGGGCGAGCTGACCAATATGCTGGCAGCGGGTCACATTTTGGTGCAGCGCTTTGGTGATATTCTGGACGGCAAGCGTACCTGGGAAAAGGAGCTGGCCCAGTCCAATGTGCGCCCCACTTTGCCGGACGCTGTGGCCGGCGACATTACCGCCGCCATGCCTTACCGGGCTATGACCAATATTATCAACTTTATCCAGGCGATGGACCATGTGGTGCCGGGCTTTGCCTCTTATGAAACGCTGCTGTATTCCCCGGAGTTGAAGTTCTATTCCAACCGGATTAAGATGGACACGGACTTTAACACCAGCGTAGAGGGCCTGCACTGCCTGGGCGACTCCAGCGGCTGGACCCGCGGGTTGATGATGGCCTCTGTGATGGGCGTCATTATGGGCCGCAAACTGCTGTAAACGAAAAGAATTCCCTGCAAAAAACAAACCTTTTTGCAGGGTTTCGTTGCTTTTCTTTATGGAATTTAGTATAATACATTTGTATGGCCCCCGCGGGGGCACTTTGGAGTGAAAGAGGTACACCACTATGATTAGAGCGATCGTTGGCGCCAACTGGGGCGACGAGGGTAAAGGCAAGATCACGGATATGTTTGCTGCCAAGAGCGATATTGTTATTCGCTTTCAGGGCGGCGCAAATGCGGGACACACCATCATTAACGAGCATGGGCGCTTTGCATTCCACCTGATGCCCTCCGGCGTGTGCTACGACCACACCACCTGCATCATCGGCAACGGCGTGGCGCTGGATATTAACAAGTTTATAACGGAGCTGGAGGATGTAAAGGCTGCCGGGCTGAACCCGCACCTGTTGGTCAGCGAGCGCTGCCAGATTCTCATGCCCTATCACATTTTGCTGGATACTTATGAGGAGGAGCGCTTGGGCAAGAACGCCTTTGGCTCCACCAAGAGCGGCATTGCCCCGTTCTTTAGCGACAAGTTCTCCAAGATCGGTATTCAGGTTAACGAGCTGTTTGACGAGGAAGTGCTGCGTGCCAAGCTGGAAAATATCTGCACCTTAAAGAACTTGGTGCTGGAGCATGTGTATCACAAACCGCTGTTGAATGTGGACGATCTGTTCGCCACCTGCATGGAGTATAGAGACAAGATCGCTCCCTATGTGTGCGACACCCACGCCTACCTGCAAAAGGCGGTGCAAGAAGGTAAAAATATTTTGCTGGAGGGCCAGCTGGGCACTTTGAAGGACCCGGATTTCGGCATTTATCCCATGGTTACCTCCTCCTCCACTTTGGCCGGTTACGGTGCCGTCGGCGCCGGGCTGCCGCCCCACAAGATCGAGGATATTGTGGTGGTCACCAAGGCCTATTCCTCCGCCGTTGGCGCCGGGGAATTTGTGTCTGAGATCTTGGATGAGGACAAGGCCCAGGAACTGCGGATCCACGGCGGCGACAAGGGCGAGTTCGGCGCTACCACCGGCAGACCTCGCCGTGTGGGCTGGTTTGACTGTGTGGCTACCCGCTACGGCGTAGAGTGCCAGGGTGCCACCCAGGTGGTGATGACTGCGCTGGACTGCCTGTCTTATTTGGAAGAGATCCCTGTTTGCGTGGGCTATGAGATCGACGGCAAGGTCATTAAGGACTTCCCGGTCACCCATATCCTCAAGGACTGCAAGCCGGTGCTGAAGACCTTAAAGGGTTGGCACTGCGACATTCGCGGGATCCAGAATTTTGAGGACCTGCCCCAGGAGGCCAAGGACTATGTGGCCTTCATCGAGCAGGAGATCGGCCATAAGATTACCATGGTATCTAACGGCCCGGAGCGTGAGGCGATCCTGCCCAGAGCATAATATATTTAATGAACACAGCAAACCGGCACCCTTGTGTAAAGGGTGCCGGTTTTTCCGTATTACAAACAAAAAGGCACCGCATTGCAAAATGCGGTGCTTTCTGTTTGCCATATTATAACAAATTTGGATTTTGCCGGTGGGGGGTGCGTCCCAGCAGGTAATCGGCGGACACATCGTAATACTCGCACAGGGTCAGCAAGTGGCGCAGAGGCAGGGCATTGGCGCCACGCTCATAGCGGGCGTACATGGTCTGGGAGGTGCCCAGCACCTCTGCCAATTCTGCCTGACTTTTATGCGTCTCTGTACGCAGCTGGCGTAGCAGCTTTGGATAACGCAGGCTCATTTGTTCTGTGCCTTGCTGAGAAAGGCTTGCAACGCCGGGCTTTTGGGATGATTGAACAGATCTTCCGGGGTGCCGCTTTCGGCAATCACACCGTCTGCCATAAAGAGCACCTGGTCCGCCACATGGCGGGCAAATTCCATCTCATGGGTCACCACGATCATGGTGCTGTTGCCGGTTTTTAGGCTGCGGATTACATTCAGCACCTCGCCGGTCAGCTCCGGATCCAGGGCGGAAGTGGGCTCGTCAAAGCACAGAATATCCGGCGACATGGCCAGCGCCCGGGCAATGGCAACCCGCTGCTGCTGCCCACCGCTAAGCTGGCAGGGATAGGCGTCGGCTTTGTCTGCCAGACCCACCCGCTCCAGCAGGCTCTTGGCGTTCTGCTCCAGTGCCTGTTCTTGCGCCTGCTTAAAGGCTTTGGCATTTTGACCGGCCTTTTTGGCGGCTTTCACCTGCTCGTGCAGCGCCAACTTTGGTGCCAGGGTCAGGTTGTCCATCACCTTGTACTGGGGAAATAGGTTGAACTGCTGGAATACCAGGCCAAAGTGCAGGCGGTTTTTGCGAATCTCTTTATCGGACAGGGTGGCGGCGTCGTTTGCGTCCAGCAGCGTTTGTCCGTCCACGGCGATGGAGCCGCCGCTGGGGGTCTCCAAAAAGTTCAGGCACCGCAGCAAGGTGGTCTTGCCGCTGCCGGAAGAGCCGATGATCACCAGCACATCGCCCTTTTCCAGCGAAAAGTCAATGCCTTTGAGCACCTCGGTATTGCCAAAGCGCTTTTGCAAATTCTTAACTTCTAAAAATGCCATACCATCACCCCTTGTAGTAGTCCAGCTTCTTCTCCAGCCGGTTAAAGAGCACCGTGAGAATGCCGCAGAAGATCAGGTAGAACACGCCGGTGTAGAACAGCGGCCACAGCAGGCCGTCCAGCTTCATAAACTTTTCGCCTGCCCAAATAATCTCGTAAACGGAGATGACGCGAGCCAGGGAAGTGTCCTTCACCAGAGTGATAATCTCGTTGCTCATAGGCGGAATAATCCGCTTGACCACCTGCATAAAGACAACTTTACGGAAGATCTGGTTGCGGGTCATGCCCAGCACCTGACCGGCCTCGTACTGACCCTTGGGAATGGCCTCGATGCCGCCGCGAAAGATCTCAGAAAAATAGCAGGCGTAGTTGATGATAAACGCCACGGATACCGCCACAAAGCGGTCAAACACCGTCCACCCGGCCAGCCAGGTGACAAAAGCGTTTGAATTTTCTAAATTTTGCGCCCAGTTGCCTACCAGTCCCGGGCCGTAATAAACAATAATCATCTGGAGCACCAGGGGCGTACCTCTGATGATCCAGATGAGTGTTTTGCACAGCCACTTTAAGGGACGGAACTTGCTCATGGAGCCAAAGCTGATGATCAGCCCCAGGGGCAGAGCGGCAACCAGCGTGATGCAAAAGAGCTTTAAGGTGGACTCAAAGCCCTCCAGCAGTTGCTGTGTAACTTGCCAGAACATGGTATTCCCTCTCGTGTATGTTATAATTATTTGTTGTCTGCGTCCTTGATGAGTACGATCTGGTACTTCTTGGCCAGCTTGTCCAGGGTGCCGTCCTTCATCAAACCGGCCATCAGCTCATTGGTCTTGGCGGCCATATCGGAGCCTTTGCGGAAAGCAATGCCGTACTCCTCAGCCTCCAGCTTAATGCTGTAAGTCAGGTTCTTGTTGGCGGTGCCCTCGCCGGTCATGGCGTTGGCCATGGTCAGATCAATGATGCAGGCGTCTGCAGAGCCGGAGGTCACCTCGGTTAGAGCCCATGCCTGGCTGTCGGATACCACGGTGTTGGTGAGACCGGCGGCCTGGGCAGCCTTTTCACCGGCGGAACCGCCCTCTATGGCAATGGACTTCAAGTTCTTCAAATCATCGGTGGTCTTGTATTTGCCCACTTCGGACTGCTTCATTACGACCACCTGCGCGTTCTCTGCATAGGCGTTGGTAATGCTGGCGGCCTTTTTGCCCTCGTCGGTAATGGTCATACCGTTCCACAGGCAGTCCACTGCACCGGAGGACAGCTCGTTATACTTGTTGTTCCAGTTAATCTCTACGAACTGAACCTTCACGCCCAGCTTCTCGCCCAGCGCCTGAGCAAACTCGGTGTCAAAGCCGGTCCACTCGCCGTTCTTGTCCTTGTAGTTCATGGGCTCGTACTCGGTGATGCCCACTTTCAGCACACCGGCAGCCTGGATCTTGGCCAGATCGGACTGGGCGGTGGTGTCTTCCTTTTTGTTGTTCTCTTTGTTGCCGGAGCAGGCGGCGAAGCCGGCCACAATGCCGCACACCAGTACCAGGCTCAGCACCAGAGAAAGCACTTTTTTCATCTTGCGCATACGATTTTCTCCTTATAACCTCTAATGATTTTGCAAAGGACGCAATTTTGCGTAGTAGCAAGGTAGCGATTTACCACGCTAAATTCCTTTGCCGATGTGCGCATTATACCACGATTTATGACAAATGTAAATAGGAAATCCAAACAGAGTGTGAAATTTCTGCCGTTTTTGTTGCCAAAGTCCCGTCGGGGTGGTAAAATAGACCGCAAAGGAGATGTTCGTATGAACTGGAATTTTCACCTGCCGGTGGAGCTGGTTTTCGGCAGCGGCACCCGGCATGAAATCAAGTCGTATATAGAGAAGATCGGCGGCACGCGTGGCGTGCTGGTGTGCGGCAAGAGTTTTTTGCGAAATGGCACCGCAGACGCCTTTTTGCAGGCGGCGGACGGCGCTTTAGTGTCCGTATTCAGCGATATTCGCCCCAATCCCACTACGGAGAATGTGAACGCCTGCGCGGCAGAAATGCGGCGGGTCGAGGCGGATTTTGCGGTGGCGCTGGGCGGCGGCTCGCCCATGGACTGTTGCAAGGCGGCCTGCGCCATTGCCCGGGGGACGGACAATATTGAACCGTATCATAACGGCGACAAGCCGGTGACGGCAGAGGAGGCCATTCCCATGATCGCCTTTGCTACCACCGCCGGTACAGCCTCTGAGGTGACCAATATCAGCGTGCTGACCAATGTGGCCGCCGGGGTGAAAAAGCCCATGAATCACCCGGCCATGTACCCCAAGATTGCTGTGGTAGACCCGGAGTTGACCTTAACGGTGCCGCCCCAGGTGACCGCCTCTACCGGACTGGATGTGCTGTGCCATGCGGTGGAGAGTTACTGGAGCGTGAACCACCAGCCGGTGTGTTCCGCCTGCTCCGTGCATGCGGCACGACTGGTGTTTGACTGGCTGGAAAAGGCCTACCGGGACGGCAACGACCTGGAGGCTCGGGAGAAGATGGCGGAGGCGTCTATTGTGGCCGGTGTGGCCTTTAGTCATCCCCGCACCACCGGCTCCCACGCCTGCTCCTTCCCGCTGACCAATCTTTACGGTATGCCCCACGGCGAAGCCTGCGCCTTTACCCTGGACTACTTTATCCGCTTTAACGCGGCGCACGCAGACGGGGACGGCCGGATTACCGCCCTTGCCCGGGACTGCGGCTTTGACAGCCCGGCAGCCATGGCGGACGCTGTGCACGACATGAAAAACAGAATGGGTATGCGCACCAATCTGTGTGAGCTGGGGGTAGAGAGCGATGCGGAGATCCGCGCCCTGGCCCACCAGAGTATGTCCATGCTGATGACCTTAAACCCGGTGCCTTTGACAGAAGAGGATATTTACAAAATGTTCTGTGCCTTAAAGTAACAGGCATTGACAAACGGCGACGAAACTCTATAATAAAAGAACAGACACAGAAAGGAATTTTAGCGTTATGGTTTATGGCGTTGTATTGGCCGGCGGCGTCGGCTCCCGAATGGGCGGGGACAAGCCCAAGCAGTATTTAACGGTAAAGGACAAGCCCATTATCATTTATACTATCGAGAAGTTTATCTCCGTGCCCCAACTGGAGAAGATTTTGGTGCTGTGCCCCTCCAAGTGGGTGGAGCACACCAAGAATTTGATTGCCAAGCACATTGCCCCCGCAGCGGACCGTGTGGCGGTGATCGAGGGCGGTTCTACCCGTAACGAGACGATTATGAATGCTATTCGCTACATTGAGAACGAGGGCAATTTGAACGACGATACCATTATCGTCACCCACGACAGCGTGCGTCCCTTTGTGACCTATCGGATCATTGAGGAGAACATTGCGGCGGCGGAGCAGTTCGGCGCCTGCGACACGGTGATTCCTGCCACGGACACCATTGTGGAGAGCCGGGACCACCGGGTAATCTCTGCGATTCCGGATCGATCCGTCATGTATCAGGGCCAGACCCCCCAGTCCTTCCGCGCCACCAAGCTGAAGAAGCTGTACGAGACCCTCACCGAGGAGGAGAAGGAAATTCTCACGGACGCTGCCAAAATTTTCGTTATCAAGGGTGAACCGGTGGCGCTGGTGCAGGGCGAGACCTACAATATGAAGATCACTTATCCTTATGATCTGCGGGTGGCAAAATCCCTGTTGGAGGACGAGACCCATGATTAACACCGTCTACCGTTTGGTGGCGCCCCGCCGGTTTGAGATCGCCTTTGAGGACATTGACCTGTTTGGCGATAATGCCATTGTGCGCCCCACCAATCTTTCCATCTGCAACGCAGATATGCGTTATTATCTGGGCACCCGGGACGCCAAGGTGCTGGCCGAGAAGCTGCCCATGGCTTTGATCCATGAGGGCGTGGGCGTAGTTATGCGAGACCCCAGCGGCAAATTCGCTCCCGGCGATCGGGTGGTGATGGTGCCCAATTGTCCCACGGAAACCGATGATTATATCGGCGAGAATTATTTGCGCTCCTCCAAGTTCTGTGGCTCGTCTATGGACGGTTTTTTGCAGGAGTATGTGGAGATTTCGCCCCGGCGGCTGGTGAAGCTGCCCCAAGACATCAATATGAATGTGGCGGCGTTTACGGAGATCGTGTCCGTAGCGGTGCACGCCATTTCTCGGTTTGACAAGATCGCCCATGCCCGGCGGGATGCCATCGGCGTTTGGGGCGACGGCAATTTGGCGTATATTGTCTCCCTGTTTTTGAAAAAGACTTTTCCGGACAGCAAGGTATATGTGTTTGGCCTGAATGACGATAAGCTGGCGGACTTTACCTTTGCCGACGGGGCGTATAAAACCACGGAGATACCGGAGGGCTTTACCATGGACCACGCCTTTGAGTGTGTAGGCGGCAACGGCTCTCCCATTGCCATTGAGCAGATCATCGGGCTGATCAAGCCGGAGGCTACTCTTTCCATTTTGGGCGTCAGCGAGTACCCGGTGCCCATCAATACCCGCATGATTTTGGAAAAGGGGCTGCGTGTGTTCGGCTCTTCCCGCAGCGGCGTGGCGGATTTTGAAAAGACGGTGCAGATGTACCAGCAGTACCCGGAGATCATTGATTACTTGGGCAACCTGATCAGCTCCGTCAATGTGGTGCGCACCACCACGGACATTAAGCAAGCATTTGAGAAGGACACCCAAAAGGCCTTTGGCAAAACCATTATGGTTTGGCAGGAATAAATAATTTAGGCGGCGCAAATGATGCGCCGCCTTTTTTTGTTATATACTTTTAATCCCGGCGGGTCAGCCGCGCGCCGGTGAGCATCAGGTGCACCAGCAAAATGACGATTAAGAGCGCCAGTGCCAGCACCGTCAGGAACGGCACGGACACGATCACCAGCCCGTGCAGATAGGTGCCCAGGTTCTCCGGGCACACCAGCGGGCCGTTCGCTTTGATCCGGTCCCACTTTTTGGTGATCCCCCGCACAGCGATGATAAAGAACAGCACAAAGCCGATCACAATGGCGATCTTGGCGCGTGCCGCAATGCTGCTTGCTGTGGCGCTGTCACCGGCGGTTTTGGCCCCCAGAGCTGCGCCGGAGATCATGGACAGAGGAAACACAGAGCCCAAGCAGATCAGGAGCGACAGATAGCTCAGCGCCGCATACACCCGGTGGATCACCGGCAGCGCCCGGTTCCAGCGTTGCACCCTGGCTTCTTCCAAGGTGGGCACCTCTGCCTTTTCCATTTTGTTCACCCGATGCAGGTACGCCAAATTGACGATGTTGTAGACCACCGTTGCCAGCAGCACGGCGGCAATGCTGATCAGGGACGCCAGCAGCAGTCCGCCGCCAATGCGGCAAAACCGGTCAAAGTCGTAGGCTTTGCCCAGCAGGGCGGCCATGGCTTTGTCAATCTTAAAATTTTGGATCACGGAGCCGATCACGCCGTAGGCAAATTGGTACAGGCTGTAGCCGTTTGGCGCAGTCGCGTCCACCCATTGGCTGCCGGTGCGCAGGGTGTGCTGCAAGGCCAAAAGGCCGTAGGTGCCTGCTCCGGCCAGTGCGGCGGAGAAGATGAGATTTTGTGTCAGGGCACTGCCTTTGTTGATATAAACCGGTCGTTCCTGGCTGTGCAGGACGGCTGTTTGCTCGTTTGCCATAGGGGGGATTCTCCTTTGTCTTTTTTTGTGAATATTTTATCATTTTTGCCAAATATCGTCAAGCCGTGGCTTTCGTATATATAGATAGGTATAGAAAGGACTTTGGCCGTTTGGTCAAAGTCCTTTGCTTTTGATTTTCCATTTTAAGCCTCTGCGGCTGCCGATTCACTTTCAAAAATGGTCTCCCAGTGGGTGTAGTATTCCAACTGCTTGACCAGCTTTCGGGCCTGAATGTAATTGTAGGCTTTCTTATGGAAGCGGTCCAGCTCCTTGGACGCCTCCCGCATGGTCTGTGCCTTGGCTTTGGCGGCGGCTTTGGTGCTCTCATCCATGGCTTTGGCGGTGTTGTACCGATCCATGGTGGGCTCGCTGATCCCGTACAGCTCCTCCACCGTGTGGCTCAGCAGTGCTTTTGCCTTTTCCACCCGGCGCTGCATGGCCGGATCGTCAAAGCGGTTCTTCTCATCCTTGATGATCTGCAAGCCCTTGATCATGCGCTGGATCTGCCGCTTCTCTTTGCCGGTGGCAGCGGGCAGCTGTGCTTCCAGCTCTTCCAGTTGGGTCAGGGCGCCGGTGTAGATCTGCTTGGCCTCCTCCAGCTGACCGGCAGATAGGGCGCCGGTGGCGTAGTCCTCCAAGGCGGCGCGGATCTTCAGCACCCCAATGTGGCCCTCGTGATCCTCCTCGGTGAGCGTGTACATGGTGATAAAGGGGATCAGCGACAGTACATAGCCCACGATGGCCAGCAGAATCATGCCCTTGGAGATGGGCTCACGGAAGCTGGCTTTGTACAGATCGTCGTAATTGTTGGTCAGGCCATAGGTATTTTGCATCAGCACGGTGTTGGTTAGGTAGGTAATGCCCATGCCGATAAAGGTGCCGATAAAGGTGACGAACTGCGCCATCAGCCCCTCCAGCCGCTCACCGGTTTTGTACTGCTGGTAGTCCAGCACATCGGCGTTCATGGCGCCGTCGGTGATCAGCGTAAAGGTGGTAAAGAACCCTCGCAGCCAGGTAAAGGCAAACAGCACCCAAATCTGCTTGATAAAGAGGAACATACCGATCATGCTCACCGTGGTGCCCAGGATATAGATGATAAAGAGATTGCGCTTGCCCACCTTGCGGATGAGCAGCGGCGCCAGCAGCATAGCCGGGGTGGCTGCCGCACCCAGAATGGTGGTCAGGGTGCCGTTGAGCACGCCCTGCTGCTGGGTGCTTAGCCCCAGCACATCTTTAATGCCGTAGTAGAAGTACCAGGTGGTCACACTGCCTATGCCCCCTTGCAGCAGAATCAGCCAGCCGGTAATGGAGCGGGCCCACTGGTATTTGTTTTGGATCCCGGCGCCGATCCCCTTAAAAAACGGCACCTTGGGTGTGTAGTCCTTGGCGACGATAATGCGCTCCTTGGTGCCGGTGTAGCTGAACAGACCGATCAGCGCACCGCCGATGCCAAAGATGGGCATAATGATCCGGTAGGCGTTAATGTGCTCCAATCCGCCGGTAAAGCCCGCCAAAATGGGCACTAAGAATCCCAGAATGGTGGGTGCCAGAGAGTAGACAAAGGTGGAAATGGTGATTACATCGGCCCGCTCGGTGGAGTTTGGGCTCATCACCTGTACCAGGGTGGTGTAGGCCTGGTCGTAGAATGGATAGCACAGCTGCAACAGCTCGTAGGTGATAAACAGCGCCCACAGTTTTTGGTTGTAGCTCATACTCTCAAAGGGCAGGAATGCAAAGCCGGTGAGCAGAATACCGCTGGGTATGCCGGTATAGAGCAGATAGGGCCGGAACTTGCCCTTGCTGGAGCGGGTGTTGTCAATGATCATGCCCCGGAGCGGCACCAAGAAGATGCCGATGACGGTGGCGATCATAGTCAGCTTGACCAAATCGCCGTTCTTTAGTCCCAGGGCGGAGCCGGCCAGCAGACTGGTGGCAGACAGCCCAATGTACCAGGCGGTGTAGATCACAAACTTTACGCCGATCCCGCCCACGCTGTACGCGGCGATCTCCTTGTACGGTACATAGCGCCCCTCCGGCGGCGTAGTCCAGTGGGCTTTAATCCCGCTGACCAAGCCTTTTACCTTGGCGCCCAGCTTCTTTTCTTTCATAATATCCCCCTTCAATGCCGGTAATGCTTTATGCGAATTACACAGATTTATTACAGTATACCATAGACTTTTGGGCAAAGCAACCAATGCTTTGTCGCGACTTTTGTGTATGTTGAATTATTAAGAAGTGGTAAAGTTCCTTGACAAACGAAGGCGACTGCCATACAATGAAAATGTAAATCAAAGAAAGTATTTTACAGTGACTCGTATACACAATAAATTTACGAAATGAGAATTGTCAACTGTTTTGTGGTTGAAATAGGCAAAGAGAGGAGGCGAGTACCGTTTATTCTCATTTTGTAAGAATAAATCTGTAAAGATAAAAAAGGAGTAGTATTATGTCAAAGAAAAAATTAGTGTCGATTTTGCTTTCAGCTGTTCTGTGCTTTGGTATGCTGGGTAGCACATTCTCCGCAAGTGCGGCAAGTGTGTCTGTTCACTTGACCAAAAACCAAGCTGTAAATTCTTCCTCCAATGTGTACGGTACATTCAAATATTTTTGGGGAACAAATAGCAAGTCCTCGCAACACAGTGTGCACTATATTGCCCGCTATAAAAACGGTTTCATTTGGTACACTGGGGGACAGTATTTAATTGCACCCGGACATGGGAGAAATGAAAAAAATGCATATATGACCAAAAAACTGGATTATGAAACCGATTGGTTTTTGAAGTTGAATCCGGAGGGCAACAATACAACGGGTTGTGACGCCTGGGGTTATATGAAGAACGCATAATGGACGCGCAAGGTCGGCGCGTAAGCGCCGACCTTGTTTATAAGGTGGAATCAAAATGAGTACATTTAAGCTTATGTCCCGGTTATGGAGCCGGAACAAGTTTTATAAAAATTTAATCCTGGCCGTTATCGTACTGTTTAGCGGTTTTCTGCTATGCGCTACGATTGCTTCTATCCGTCAAGAAGCGCCGGCCGATACTTTAACCTATGCATTTTGCACATTGTTCCCCATGTATCTGATGGTGATTTTTTTTCTTTTCTTCTCTTACGAGTGCTTTGTGAAGATCAATCGATATAAAGAGACTTTTTCCACTTGCAAGCAGGGGGTCGGCGGGGTTTATCGTGCCCAGTTGCTGCTGCTTTTCAGCCTGATCGGTGTTTTAACCATGGTGTCGTTCCTGCTTATCGTGGTTTATGCCTGCGTGGCGCACCAGGTTGCCTTGCTGCCCCATGTGCTGTCTCGGGTGATCTGTTATCAGGTGCTGTGTCCGGGGGCGGCGGTGTTGATCGGTCTGTTGCTGTCCGGTGTTCGGCAGCGGTATATTGTGTATCCGCTGATGGTGATTTTTGGCCTATCGGAGACCGAGTGGCTCCAAAGCACCACCACGCATGTGATGGAGACGACCGGGAAGAATTATGCCAAGCTGATGCAAATTTTCTCCTTGATCCCCAATTCTATGCAGTATGAGCCGAATGACCAAATCGGGATCCCCTGGGATTTGAACAAAATCGCCCAACTGCTGTTTTTCATCTCCCTCTCCGCTACGGTGGTGTGCCTTATTTGTGCCCGCACCAAGGCCAAACGGTGGTGGATCGGCGGGTTGGGGCTGCTGCTGTCAGCTGTGCTGTTGACCGGGTATTTTATACCGGTATCTGTTCCGGTAATGGATTTGAGCGCTGCCAGCGAAACGGCAGACACGACATACTATGATATGATTCATAAGGATTGCCAAAAGGACGAGGCCGCCGATTTCCGGGTAAAAAAATATCAGCTGGACTTTTCCGTGGGGCTGAATTTGACCGGCAGCGCCAAGGTGTATGTGGACCGATCGGAGCTGAAAAGCTATCGCTTTACCCTGTACCATGGGTACAAGGTGAAGCAGGTGACGGACCAAACCGGCGCGGCGCTGGACTTCCGCCGGGAATATGACTATGTAACGGTGACCCGGGGCGGGGCGGCTGTGGAATATCTGTGCCTGGAATATACCGGCAAATCACCCAAGTATTACAGCAGTTACGCCGGGGTCTGCCTGCCCGCCAACTTTGCCTATTATCCCATTCCCGGGTATCGAGAGCTGTTTTCGGACAATTTTTATGGCTTTATTGATTGTTCGCTGCCCTATGATACCGCCTTTGATGTGCGTTGCAGCGGGCGAAAGCAGATGTATTGCAACTTGGCTGCCCGGGGAGACAATCACTTTGCCGGTAACGCCCGTTCCATTACCCTGCTCAGCGGGTATTACGATACCTTAAAGCTGAACGATACCTTGGTGGTCTATCCTAAGTATGCGGACGGAGAAATCCAGGCAAGGATTAAAAAAAATATGGGCACTTTTACCAAGGAGCACCGGGATATTCATACCATTTTTATCATGGGCGCGGACAATTTGACTCAGTATGAGCACTTGCGGTCCTATGACGGCTATGTGGTGACGAATTCTATGATTGACATGGAACAGTCGTACTTTGAGTCCCAAATCGACATCAGCAAGATGGACTTCTACAAGACATTTGTTTATTACTATAATGAAAAAGTGGACCGGGAGGAGCTGGAACAGCTAAAGCAGAGCGAGGACCCGGAGGAATACCCCATGGTGCAGATCATTCTAAAGCTGTCTGCCTCCAAAAACCGGGAGGCTGCCGCCGCAGAGACGGAGCAGTATTTGACAAATAGCAAAGACACCCGGGCGCCCATGACCTTTTTGCGGGAGTTAGGAGAGAAATATGCTAAAGCTTGACGGTGTACATAAAAAATTCAAATCCGCCTTGGTGGCGGAGAAGATCAGCGTAGACCTGGGGCCGTGCACCTACGGCCTGCTTGGCCGCAACGGCAGCGGCAAAACCACCCTGCTGCGCTGCATTACCCGGGTGGAAAAGGTAAACGGCGGTCGCATTGTTTACACGGACGGGGACGGCCGGGAGGTGAAGGATTATTTGGACCATATCGGCTACTTGCCCCAGAACTTTGATGTGTTCCCGGAGCTGACCGCCTATGAGGTGCTGCAATTCTTTGCCAACTTAAAGGGCTACAAGATCACGGAGGCGGAGATCACCCATTTGCTGGAGATCCTGAACCTGTCGCCCCAGCGGGATATGACGGTCAAGACCCTGTCCGGCGGTATGAAGCGGCGGCTGGGCATTGCCCAGGCACTGATCGGCGACCCGGATGTGCTGCTGTTGGACGAACCTACGGCGGGACTGGACCCGGAGGAACGGCTGAACTTTAAGAATGTGATCCGCCGGATCAAGAGGGATCGGTGCGTGGTGCTGTCCACCCATATCATCACGGATATTGAGTCTCTGTGTGACCGCATTTTGGTGCTGTGCGACGGCCGGATCACCGCCTTTGACTCCTGCGGTGCGCTGGCAGATGTGGCCCGGGGCAAGGTGTATGCGGTGGAGGACACGGCCGATCTTGCCACGCCGTTCCACTCCATGGGGCCGGTGACGGTGGACGGCAAAGCGTATGAAAAGATCATCAGCAAGGCGCCCCTGGACGCGCCGGCGCTGGAGCCTACGGTAGAGGACGGATATATATGCTTTATCGAAAAATTAAGTTGAGCACCTTTGGCCTGTACTTAAAGGCGGTCAGCAAGCTGTGGCTGGTGCCGCTGCTGACCATCAATGTGCTGGTGCCGGTGATCTCCGCCGTGCTGTATAAGAATGGCGGTGCAGGGGCAGAGACGGATATTGTTACGGTGATGTACTTTCTGCTGCCCATCAGCACCGTATGGACCAGCATTTTTGTGTCGGAGTTTTTCTTCTCCGATCGCACAAGGGATGTGCTGTTCTTTTACAGCCGCAAAAAGCGCTTTGCCGTGTCGCAGCTGTTCTTTCTGCTGCCCTTGGTCAATGTGGCGGCGGTGACGCTGCTGCACTTTCGCTGCCTGAGCTACTCGGTGAGTATGGCTGTTAAGTTGCTGTGCATCGGCGTGCTGTTTTACGGCATTGCCATGCTGATCCTGCGGCTGTCCGGCTCCGCCACCATGGCGGTTTTGGCGCTGTTGCTGTATGAGCTGCTCAACGAGTTTGCCATGTCGGACGCCTTTGTGTTTTACAAGGTGTACGGCTCGCTGACGGTGGAGATCTTTTGCGTGCGCTATGTGCCGCTGCTGGTGATCGCCCTGGTGTGTATCCTTTTGGCCTTTACCACCAACGGCCACGCCGGGCGCGCCGCCGATTAAAATTAAAATCAAAAAGACCGCAGTGCCTGTGCATTGCGGTTTTTTCTGTCTTGACAAAGTGTTGAAATACTGTTATCATCTATACATAGAACATCTATGTAATCAACAGAAAGGAGACGGCTATGAAGATCAGCAAGGAACTGTCCACCGGCACGCTGCCTATGCTGGTGCTCTCCGTGCTGGGGAGCGAGGATCTGTACGGTTACCGGATCATCAAGACCCTGGAGGCCCGCAGCGACAATGCCTTTTCGCTGAAAGAGGGCACTTTGTACCCGATTTTGCACGCTTTGGAGCAGGAGGGCTGCCTGGAGAGCTACTGGGACGCTTCCACCGGGCGCAAGAAAAAATACTACCATATTACAAAGAAAGGGCGCAAGCTGCTGGAGAGCAAAAAGGCGGAGTTTACCGCTTTCTCCGACACGGTACAGAAAGTATTGTCATTTGCATAAAGGGTAACGGAAAAGAAAATGAAGAGAGAAGATTATGTCAAAAAGGCCACGGCACGGATCTTTGACTCCCGCCAAAAGCGGGCGGTCACCGCAGAGCTGGAGGACCATATTGCCCACCGCACCCAGGCGCTGGAGGAGATCGGCTACGACCCGGAACGGGCAGAGGCGCAGGGCGTAGAGGCCATGGGCGACCCGGCAGAGATCTGCGATCAACTGGGCGCACTGCACAATCGGTTTTACACCCCGGTGTGGGACATTGTGTTTCTGCTGCTGTGGGGCGGACTGCTGGCCGGGGCGTATTTTGCCCTGCGGCAGTATGTGTTTGGCGATGTGGGGCTGACGGCTCTGCTAAACGCCGGGGCCTGCCTGGTGCCCGGCTGCGCCTGCCTGTACGGAGTGTGGTGCCTGCACCAAAACCACCCGGTGACGGCGGTGCTGTATGCCCTTGGGCTGGGCGGCAGCGGGGTGTATTTGTACTTTTTGCTGCAAAAGCTCAGCGCCACTATGGGCGGTCGCTTTGCCAACTGGCAGGCATTTTTATTCCATCAAGAGATCTTAAAGCACCAGGGCTTGTATGCCAACGATCGGGCAGTGGCCGGTGGGATCGCCGGTCTGCTGGCGCCCGGCGTGCTGCTGCTCTTGGCGGCAGTGATCTATATGCTGAAAAAGGCGGCGCTGGCCAACACCCGGCTGGACAATTGCGTGGCCCGTGTCTTTGGCCGGGTGGGCGCGGTGCTGGGCGTTCTGTGCCTGGCGGCCACCATCGCCCTTGGTGTCAAGGCACCGGCGGATGTGCGCGCTTTTGCCGGGGAGTACAAGGCGGTGTATGCCTATTTGCTCCAGGTGACCCAGGGCGCTAAGGATATGGACGCCTTGTGCGCAGAGATCGAAGACAGCCCCTACGCCTTTGAGATTGAGCGCACTGACGACGGAGAGCTGTTGTCTGCAACCTATCAGCACAATTATGTGTTGGCCCAGGTGGAGCCGCAGGAAATTCAAAGTCGGGCAGAGCTGGAGGCGGAGTACCAAAAGGAGATCGCCCAGTTCCAAGACTCGCTGGAGAAACTGGGCAGCGACCCGGAGATGGCCGAGGAGATTAGCCGCACCTATGCCCAATCCACCCGGGAGCAAGCGTACCGCTCCCAGGTCAGCGGCATTGTGCGCTTGGGACTGAACAGCGACTTGGTGGGCACGGATCTGGACAAGCGCAGCGCCCGCTTTTTAACGGTAGATACGGCCGGGCGGCAGGCACTGTTTGACCGCAAGATGGCCGGCGAAAAGGACCGGGTGGTGCTGGAGCAGCTGTCCGGCGTGGTACCGTATAAATGGACGGTGGAATACACCTTGCAGCGGCTGGGCAACTGCCGCTATGACTGGACTTACCTGGTGGGCAGCGACAAGTACAGATGTGAGGCGGCGTTCTCTGCCAAGCGGCAGGATAGCGCCACCGCAGCGGCCATGGAACAGCTGGACCGGGTAGCAGCCACGGTGGAGAAGAACTCCAAGTTGCGTCGTGCCGACCTGGCCCGCAAGATTGGAGCCAAATTGCAGGCGCCCCCGGTGTCCGAGGACCGGTACACAGCCCAATATGATAGTCTGGGCAGCCGCTTTGACCAGCTGAAAGAATGGGCGCACCAGCGGTATGAGATGAGCTTTCAGTATCAGTTCGGGGACTATTACTTTTGCTTGGCCGGTAAGCCGTACAGCACAGTGACGCTGTACGATAAGGATGGCTGCCTGCTGAGCAGTCGGTTCCTGGTTAGCGGCGACTTTAGCGGCACCCACGGCAATTTGCGGCGGCCGCTGTTGGACCGGGGCTATTATGACCGGCAGGGCAACTTCTATCCCCAGCCCCATTTTGTGCCTGCCTACACCCGGGACGGCAAGGCGTACCTGTATTATTATTGGAAGTCGCCGGATGGAGACGCCACCAAGAATGTGCAGTATCTGTACGCTATGGACGACCCGGCTGCCCGGTTAGAGCCGACCGGTGCCTATATTGACAGCGACGGCTATCTGGTCACCGGGGTGCAGGTAAAAGAGAAGCAAAAGGACGGCAGCGTGACCGGCAGTGACGGCAAAACTTATTGCCCATACCTGCGCACCGGCTGGACTGCCCAGGGTAAGCCCCGCATGGCGCACCAGCCGTCGGAGCTGGAAGAAATGCTCCAGGACCTGGACACCGCCCAGAATACAGAGTAAAACACAGATAAAGACAAAAAAGAACCGCAGTGTGTTTGCATTGCGGTTCTCTTGTTTTTACGGTTTATTTTTTTGCCTTGGCGGCGGGCTTTTTGTTTCCTTTGGTGCGCAGCACGATCATAAAGATCATGCCTACAATGCCGCCCACGACGTTCATCATCATATCCGTCATCGTATCGACCAAGCCAATATAGCCATACTCGCCGTGGTACTTGGCCAGGTCAAACATGGCGGTCTCCGGCCCGGCTTTTGCCAGTTGCAGGTTGGTGCCGTGGAGGGTGTCCATCAGAAATTCGTAAAACTCCCACCCGACGGCGATGGTCACGGCGAACATCAGACCGAATATTGCGGCCAGAGTCACGGCGCAGGGGCCTTTTTTGCGCTGAATGATCCGGGCAAAGTCAAAGCCAAAGGCGGCGCACACGAAGCCGGACAGCAGGTGCATAAAATCGTCAAAATGCGCCAGCTTGTCAAACAGCCCCAGGTAGGAGCCAAACACAATGCCGATAAAAATAATGATATTCAGCAGGGTTTGGGACAGGGGCGGCACTTCTTCAATAAACGAGCCGTTGCCGAAGATCTGAAACAGATCCCACAAATGGGTGAAGATAAAGCAAAATATGCTCTCAAAACCCATCACCGCATCGCCGTGGATAAAGGAATATCCGGCGCAGATGAGCATAGCCAAGCGCACCAGCAGCCAAAAGGCCAGTTGCACCTTGGGAATCTTGGAGATCGGGTCTTTTTTGATTTGATAGGCCATAATTGTCGTCCTTTTTTGTAATATCGCTCTTTATCATACCATAGATGCGCCAAAAGTCAAACCCGGGTTTATAAATTAAGTATAAAATCTTTGGGCCTTTTGTTGAGCCGGGGCGAGGGGTCTGCTATAATAGATGAACAGTAAGATGAAAAAGGAGCATTTTCATGATCGAATATACCACCAAGTATGATGTGCGCAAGACCATGTATCAGAAGTTCGCGGAATCTGTGGCCAAGCGCGGCGATAAACCCTGCTTTTACTATTATAACAACACCCTGACCTGGAACCAGGTGGCGGATCTGGTAGACGCCTGCGCCGCCGGTATGCTGGCAAACGGTGTGCGCAAGGGCGACCGGGTGATCATCTGCGCCCCCAATATGCCCCAGTGCATTGCCGCCATTTATGCGGTGAATAAGATCGGCGCCGTGGCCTCCATGCTGCACCCGCTGTCTGTGGCCAGCGAGGCCAAGTATGCGGTAGATCTGGTAGATGCCAAGTTTGCTTTTTGCTTTGATGTGTCAGAGAAGGCCTTTGCCGGTATGAACCTGACTTTGGTGAAGTGCAAAACCGCTTCTTACTTCCCCAAGACTCCTTACGGCTGGATCGCTAACGCCATGTATAAGAAGAAGATCAAGGGCAAGACCGCACCGGCTGTGGGAGTGACCCGCTTCTATGAGTGGTCGGACTTCTTAAAGCAGGGCCGGGCGTATATTGCCAAGAACGGCAACCCGGAACCGGCCACCGATCCCCAGGCCACCGCTGCCATTATGATGACCGGCGGCACTACCGGCAATCCCAAGGGCGTAATGCTCTCCAGCGAGGCCATCAACAACCTGTCTTATGAGCTGGTGGATGTGGTGGAGGACACCATTAAAATCGACCTGGACCCGGACCACGATGCCATGCTTACCGCGCTGCCGGTGTTCCACGGCTTTGGCTTTGCCCTGTGCATGCATGTGTCTATGTGCGTGGGTATGCCCCAGTCCCTGTGGCCCCAGTTTGACGCTAAAATGTGCTCAGACGCCATTCGCAAATACCATATTAATTATATCTTTGGCGTGCCGGACTTCTTTGAGAAGGTGTACAAGGCCGGCTACCTGAAGGGCGTGGATATGAGCACCATGAAGCTTATCGGCTCCGGCGGCGATGTGGTGCCTTACTCCTTAACGGAGAAGATGGACCGCCTGCTTCACGAGAACGGCTCCAAGTTCCACTTTGTGTCCGGCTACGGCCTGACCGAGTGCGTCACCGTGTGCAGCTTTACGGACCCTCGCCGCGAGGCGCCCCAGGGCTGTATCGGCGTGCCTACCTACAATATTGAAGTGATGACCGTAAAGCCCGGCACCACAGAGGAGGTAAAGGGCGAGGACGGCGAGCTGTGCGTTTACGGCCCCACCTTAATGCAGGGCTATTACCACGACCCGGAGGAGACCGCCAAAGTGTTGGTGGAGCACCCGGACGGCAAGGTTTGGCTGCACACCGGCGATATGTGCTTCATTGACGAAAAGGGCGATATTTATTACCGCCAGCGGCTGAAGCGGGTGTATAAGATCAGCGGCTACCTGGTGTATCCCTCCTTTATTGAGGAGAGCTACCGTGCAATGGCCGAGATCTATGACTGCTGCGTCATCGGCACCGGCGAGGAGGGCAAGACCCAGCTGAAGATGTTTGTGGTGCGCAACAAGAATTATGCCCACGACGATGAGGCCGCCCTGACAGAGAAGATCCACGAGTTCGGTGTGCAGAACCTGTCCAAATGGTCCGTGCCCCGAGAGATTGAGTACATTGACGCTTTGCCCCGTACCAAGATCGGCAAGGTAGACTTCAAAGTGCTGAAATAAAATCAAATAGATAAAAAGGACACCCGAGTGGGTGTCCTTTTTTGGTGCCTTTTATTTTTTCAGTTCCAGGTATTTGGCTTCTACTTTTGGAATGGTGACCTTTCCCCCCAAGGCAGAGGTGTAGGAGTATATGCCGTCGCAGGTGCCGTAAAAGGTGACAATATCATTTTCCAGTATGCGGGATTCGCCCTCGGCGCGCGCATAGGTTACATAGATCACACTGTCATAATCGTAGCCGTAGTCGCCTTTGGTTACAGCGATACGATATTCCACCGTGTCACCCCAGGTGGGTTCGATCACTTGCAAAACCTCGCCGGTGTACTTCATATTCTTGCCTTTATATTTGTCCGGGTCCCGAGCCACATCTTTATAGGTGTAGGTTTTGCAGCTGTCCTTAAACTGCTTTTTACTGGTGGTTGGTTCCGCCTTTGTGGTGGTTTTGCCCTTGGTGGTGTCCGATACGCTGGTGGTGTCTTTGCCGGAATCGGCATCGCTGCTGTCGCTACTGCTGCCCAGTGCGCTGAAGAAAATGAAAACAGCAAGCACGATCAGTACCCAGAACCACCATTTTTTATACACCGGCTTTTTCGGCTTGCCCTGCTGCGGCGGATAGGGTTGCTGCGGGGGACAGGGCTGATAGTTGTTCTGCCCGGCGGGGTTGGTGTATTGGGGTTGCGGGGGTTGATTTTGGGGTTGATTTGGGTTGTATTGTTCCATTATGAGTCCTCCTTCTTTTACTTAGTACCTTCATAGTAACACATAAGTGCGCAAAATGTCAACATAAGTATTCAAAGTCGAAAAAAATTTCGCATACACTACTGGTAAAGGAGTGTATGCTATGTTTCATCCCACATTGGACCCGCAGCTGGTGGGCGAGGTGATCGCTGCCCGGCGCAAAAAGAAGGGCATATCTCAGGAGGTGCTCAGCGGTCTGGCGGATATTGGGCGCACCCATCTGTCTGCCATTGAGCGGGGCGAGCGCAAGCCCACCTTGGAGACTCTCTACCGCATTGCCTGCGCGCTGGATGTGCCTATGAGTGCGCTGGTGCTGGATATGGAGGCGGAGATGGCGCGCCGCCAAGGGTAAAGCGGCAAAACAAAAGCGCACACCGGTCGGCGTGCGCTTTCGCTGTGCCCTATGGCACGGAGGTATATGAGAAAGGGGAGAATGAATGCAAAGTGGAAGGCGGAAAACAGAAAACAATGAGATATTGTTAAGGGTTTGGTGGGAAAAGAAAAATGAAAAGAAAAGAAGGGGCGTTTCCCGCCTTTCGAGTATTAGTATAACGGCAAATAGTGAGCGGAATATAGAAATAAAATGAAGAATTTGCGAATTCGGTTAACACTTTTCGGATAAAATGTGACCATTTTGTTTCTTTTGCAAGAAATTGTCAAAATCGGTCGAAAGGGCGTAAATGTCCGGTAAATCTGCCCAATTGGTTGGTTACACGGCAGATTGTGCGGTTATTGTCCCGTAAAATGTAAACAAAATGTAAATAAACGCAAAACAGTATTTCCTTTTCGATAGTATAATGTTATTCTGTACTTGCTCGGAGTGATCCGGGTTTCGGCGGAAGACGGTGTATCCGGAGGCTAGGTACTCTTCTCTTTCTTTTTTCATTTCTTTTTAATTTTTTCTTTGATTTTTCACTTACTTAGGCCGTTTTTAAAAAGACTCCAATCCTCCGAATTTTTGAATGCAAAACCACAGGCAGTTACCTGTGGCTTTTCTTTTTTCGGATAGCAGTATAAAGGAACAGGCGCACCCGTCGGGTGCGCCTGTTTGTATTTATTTTATCTTATTGCCTCCCTTGTAAAGGGTGACTCCCCGCAGTGCGGGGAGATGTCGCGCAGCGACAGAGGGGACGGGCACCGGTTCGGTGGGGGACCACCGTAGGTGGTGGAGGGATTAAACGGTTAATCTGTTTTCTCCTGTTTCTTCTCCAGCTTGGTCTTTACCACTTGCAGTAGGACAATCAGCGCCAGACCGATCAAGAAGAAGACAATGCTGAAATTGTCTTTATTGAGGATCGCATTGGCTTTATCCACCGTTACCGGACCGCTGACAATGGCGTACAGAGAGCCGATGAGCATACCTAAAATCAGCATCACCATTTGACCGCGATACTTTTCCAAACTCTTTTGGATTCCCTTAACAGATACCAGCGCACCGCAGATAATGCCCACGCCAAAGACGATGATCATGGGCAGCACCCCAAAGTGCAGATGCAACAGCTCTTTGACCCCACTGATTACCGGCAGATACACGCCGAAGATCAGCAGCACGGTGGAGCCGGAAATGCCGGGCAGGAACATTGCGGTAATGGCAACCGCGCCGGCCAGGAACAAATACAGCGCCGTGGGTACGGAGAAGTGGGTCAGATCCACATCGACCACCTGAACCTTGGAATTCATATAAGTCAGCGCCGCCACAATGGCAATGCCAAGGATAACAAAGGGCGTGTATTGCCACTTTTTTTGGATACAGGCGTACTCTTCCTTTGCAATGATAAAGATAGAGGGGAAAATGAAGCCCAGGAACAGGGACGACACGGCATAAATATTGGTCTCAAAGAATTTGGTGAGAACCAATACCGCCAAAATCATACCCAAAGCCCAGCCCAGCAGCAGTTTAAAGAGATAGATCAGGCCTTCTTTTTTCTCTTCCTTCTTGCCATAGAATACCTGGTTGATAGAACCGATGAACTTGTCATAAAATCCCAGAATCAGCGCAATGGTGCCACCGGACACGCCGGGCACGCTATCCGCCAGCGCCATACAAAAGCCGTTGATCATTGTTCGGATCATAAATTGTCCTCCTGATTTGTAATATCCTCCATACTATATCACATTTTGGCGGCAATGTATGCACTTTTTTGCAAAATTTAACCGGGAATTAACAAAGAAACAAAAAGAACGGACCGACAAAGGATCGGTCCGTTGTGTATGCAGTGCATATTTTTATTCTTGGGTTTGAGCAGCGGCACGGGCGGCAGCTTCCTTTTCTGCTCGCCGCTGGGCGCGCTTCTTCTTGGCCTTGTAGCCCAGCAGTTTATCCACCCACTCTTGCGGGGTGGTGCAGGTGCCTAGGGTTACGGTCTTGGCACCGTAAATGCCGTGAAAGTCTGAGCCGCCGGTCATCAGCAAGTCATGCGCCTTGCAAATTTCTGTCAACCGGTGCACATCGTCCTCCGTTGCAGAGGGGTGCCACACCTCAATGCCGTCCAGTCCCAGGTCAATGTATTTCTCAATTTCGTCAAAGTTGTCATAGAACGCCGGATGTGCCAGTACGGCAATACCGCCTGCGCCGTGCACTTCCTCCAGCACTTCCTCAATGGATGGGTACTTGGTGGGCGCCAGCACGTTGGTCTCGCTCTCCCGGCTGAACAGCGCATGGAACAGATCACCGAAGATCTCATTGGTGTAACCGGCGTCCATCAAGGCGTGCATAATATGCTGCTTGTATAGGTTGGTGGAGCCGGAAGCGTGAGAAATAATAAAATCTGAGGTAATGGGGAAGCGCCCGGCCACCTTGAGCATCATAATCTGCCCGGCCCGTTTGCGGGCGATGGAGGTGCGCTTGCACAGCCCTTCCAGCCGATCCGGTGCATCTGCCAGATAGCAGAGAATGTGCACCTTTTTGCCGGCCTCATTATCAATGGCACTGATTTCCACGCCGGGGATCACATTCACCCCATAGCGCTTGCCGATCACTTTGCCGCGTACGGTACCTGCAAGGCAGTCATGGTCAGTAATGGCGATGGTGTCAATGCCGCTTTTTTGGGCAATGACGATTAGATCCTCGATCCCCACAGAACCGTCGCTGAGTTTTGTATGACAATGTAAATCTGCGGCCATAACCATACTCCTTCCAAAGGATAACCGTGAAAATTAGACAAAATTTGTCCTGTTCGTATATTTTACCATTCTAAAGCCGGTGTTGCAAGAGTTTTCTTGTATATTCTACCAAAAAACAGCGGTCTTTTTTTGTCACTTTTGCTCAAAATCATTCAACGCCCGGTACAATCGGCTTACCGGCAAGCCCACCACATTGAAGTAATCGCCCTGAATTTCCTGCACCAGTAGGCTGCCATAGCCCTGTATACCGTAGGCGCCGGCCTTGTCCATGCATTCGCCGGTGGCAATGTAGGCGTCGATCTCCGCCGCCGTCAGGTCAAAGAAGCGCACTCGGGTCTCGCAAGAGAAAGTCAGATGCCGTTCTCCTTGTACCAGGCTCACGCCGGTAAACACGCTGTGCCACCGCCCGCTTAGGCGAGCGAGCATTTGCCGTGCTTCTGCTTCATCGGCAGGCTTGCCCAGAATAATACCGTCTACGGCCACTACTGTGTCGGCACCGATAACAATCTGCGCTCCATTGTTCAGAGGCAGCGCCTTGCGCAGGGACAGCTGCTCCACGGCCGCTGCCGGCGCGATACCGGCAGGCAGGCTCTCGTCCACATCTGTACCCTGTACGGTAAAATCCCGGGTGATATGCGCCAGCAGTTCACGCCGCCGGGGCGAATTGGAAGCTAAGATTATCATAACGCACCTCGTTGATACAGTCCTCGGGTGTAGGGAAAATCGGGTTTTTGCCCGGCAGCAAACAGATCCAGCACCTGCTGCACCTGCTGCTGACTTTCAACAGAAAAATAAAAATGTGCATAGGCGGTGCGCATTTCTCGCATACGGTCGCCCATATAAAGCGGTACGCCGTTGAGCAGTTGGGTGCAGCCGTAGGGATTGCACACCACGGGAAAGGTGCAACCCTTGCGGTCGGTCAGCCGGCCTTGCTTTTGGCAGGCGGCACAGCCGATGTGCGCTTGCACCGGACAGTTGCGGGTGAGCATTAAGGGCAGATGACCGTACACCAGTGCGCCCACATCGTTGCCGTTTGCCGCCAGGCGGTTTACATCCTCTTGTCGCAGCTCAAAGCTGGCCAGTGGGTGGGGCAGCAGATGCGCGGTGCGGCTGTTAAACACATTCAGTCCAAAGTCGCCGTAAGGCTCCAATCCCGCCGCCCGAGCGATCTGTACCGCGCCCAGGTCCGGGCACAGGGCGTTTTTTACGCCTGCCGCTTTCAGTATTGCCAATTCCTGGCAGATTTTATTCTCTATGCCAAAAACGCCCCGGGGCAGTTCCACCCCGGCGTTGTGTGCCAGCAGGGTGTTTGCCGGTGTGCCCAAGGGCAGAAAGATCCGCCGAAAGGGGTGGTTCTCCGGAATTTGCGCCGCGTTTGCAAAGCGGGCGGTGTAGTAGGGCTTGCCTGCCGTGCCGCCGGCGGGCAGAGGCGGTAAAGGTCGACGCTCCACCGGCTGCGGGAGCGGCGCTTCCAGCTGATCGGCAACCGCCCGCCGCAGGGCATTCACAGCCGCTGCCGGTAAAAACAGGCCGTCGTCTATCTCTATGTCTATCTTTTTTACATAATAAGGGGTGCCACCCCATTTGCCCAGCCGTTGCGCCAGGCTTTCCGCCGTTAGGGCAGCGTTGCGGGCAGGCTGGGGCACATCGCCGTCGGCCGTTACCGTGCGACCGTCCTCTAAAGTGGCACGCAGGGTCACCGGTTTCCCGGCGCGGCAGGTGGCTTGCAGGTTCAATCCCAGCAGGGGCTGCTCTTTTTCATACGTGTGCGCCAAATCTCGCAGCACATCCTTGGCGGCGGTCACATCCGCCTTGCTGCGCACGCCGAACATGGCGCTGCCTCGCTGATCGGTAAAGTAGCCGTCGGTAAACCCGCTGCGGGAGAATACGCTTTGCAGCTGCGCCTCGTCCGCCGGGTCCAGAACGCCGGCAATAGCGTGCTTTACCGCCGTTACGGCGGCAGCCACATATTCCGGCCGTTTCATACGGCCCTCAATTTTTAAGGACAGCACACCCAGATCACCGATTTTTTTCAAGTGGCGAACCAGGCTTAGATCCTTCAAGCTTAAATCGCAGCTGCCGCTGGCGTCTGCGGAGAAGGGCAGGCGGCAAGGTTGGGCGCAAAGGCCCCGGTTGCCGCTGCGGGCGCCCAGTACAGAAGACAGATAGCACTGCCCGCTGACGCACATACAAAGCGCGCCGTGCACAAACAGCTCCAGCTCCATTTGGGTGCTGCGGCGAATCTCCTCGATCTCGGCGGCAGTCATCTCTCTGGGAATGACCGCTCGGCGAAAGCCCATTTTCTCCAGCGCTTGAAACCCGGCAGGCGTGGTAACGCTGCACTGGGTGGAGGCGTGCAGATGCACACCCGGGTACACAGCTGCCAGCGCGGCAGCCAGTCCCAGATCTTGCACGATAAAAGCGTCTACCCCGGCGTCCAGCGCGTTACCGGCAGCCGCAACGGCACCGGGCAGCTCGCTGTCGCTGACCAGGGTATTTAGAGTCATATAAACTTTTACGCCGCGGGTGTGGCAATACTGTACGGCCGCTTGCAGCTCCTGGGGCGAAAAATTGCCGGCGCCCCGCCGGGCGTTAAAGGTCTGCCCTCCCAGGTAGACCGCATGGGCGCCACAGCGAACACCGGCAATTAACGACTCCATGCTGCCTGCCGGAGCCAAAATTTCAAATTGCATATTTACTTATTCTCTGCAATGCGCTCACGCAGGGAGCTGATCTCCCGATTGAGCCGCTCAATCTCACGGCGCGCCACATCCACTTCCATTCGGGCGCGGGCGCTGTCCTCCAAATAATCCTTGATCTGGGCACGCAGATTGTCGGAGGAAGCGGTGGATTTTTTGCAGGTGTCTGCCTTGTCCAGCGCAGTGAGCACCGCCGCCTGGGTCACGGACAGACTGGGGTTCTCATTGATAATGCTGCGCATTTCCTTGTCCAGCTCCTCGGCCAACTCCTCCACATACTCCGGTGCGTCATCGGTGAGCACCGTGTAGGCGGAACCGCCGATCTTTAAGTGTACTCTGTTTTTTGCCATTGCCATCACCATTGCCCTTTCGGCTCTATCTAAAGTTACAGTCGCGGCGCCGCAGCCCCGCAAGGGAACTACGCACCTATCGACAAAATATCCTACTTTTAGTATAGCAAGGAAAGAAAGGCTTGTCAATCCAAATTCCCGCCCGCCGGGCGGAAAATCCTTACAGGTTTCAAAGTGTAACGATTTATTCACAAAAAGCCGTAAAATCGTTCAAAAATAATCTCTATACTGTAAATTGTAAGGCGAGAGCCTTATGGGAAATCTTTTTCCATCTTTTTCTATCATATATCCTCTATAACGGAAAGGGCCGCAGTGTTATGCTGCGGCTCTTTTCGTTTTTTTCGTGTTCTGTATCGTAAGCTGCGGGCTTATTTCTTTTGCCTTCCGGTTTGTTTCTTTGTCTTTGGCGCGTAGTCCTTCATGTCCGGCAACGCACCGCCGGCCACCGCCCAAAAGTACAGGCTGGCCACGCTGCAATAGGGACTGAGCCTGCGACGGTACTTCTCAAATAATTTGCGGTCGATCTTGCGATGGTGGTACACCATGCGCATGCCACGATGAATCGCCAGATCGCCGTAGCTAAGTATGTTGGGGCGCTGCATACAAAACAGCAGAATCATTTCCGCTGTCCACACCCCAATGCCGTTTAAGGACGAAAGCGCTTTTATAGCCTCATCGTCCGGCATGGACCAAACGGCCTCTATATCAAAGCTGCCGTCCAGCACCTTTTGGGCAAAATCGGTGATGTACTCTGCCTTTTTGTAAGATATGCCCAGCGCCTGTAATTCCTCCACACCGGCGCCCAGCACCGTCTTGGCATGCACGGTGCCCAGTGCGTCGCACATACGCTGCCAAATGGTGGCCTGGGCCTTGGTGGAGATTTGCTGGCCGATGATGTGGTGCACCACTGCGGAGAACAGGTCCGTATCCACCGTGCGGTGCACCGGTCCTATGCGGTCGATCACCTCTGCCAGGCGCTTGTCCTTTTGACGCAGAAAATCAAGTTCTTTTTCGCCGTAAGTAAAATACATGGTTTTTCTCCGATCACGTTTGATTTTTGTCTGTGCTTGTATAAGTTCTTTCTTTTTTTGCATCGCATCTTTTCCAATTTTTTACTTTTCCTTGCTTTGAACTGATTTTTAGCAAGATATACTGAGGGCAGAAAGCAGAAAGGAAGTGACTCTATGCTCTGTTCTTTATGGACCCGGGGGTGTTCTGTGTTGCTGATCGGCGTTTCTTTATTGGGAAATGGGCTGCCTTGGCAGCGCGCGGCAGATGATCCGTATGCTTTTATGCCGGAGCCGGAGAACACGGTACAGATTGCCTGCGTGGGCAACAGCGATTTGTATTCCGGCTTTGTGCCGCCTGTACTGTGGGGAAATCAAGGGTATAGCGCCACTGTGTACGCCTCTGCCCGTCAGTCGCTGACCAAATCTTACGCCCTGCTGGAGCGTGTGTTTGCCACCCAGTCTCCGGAGTTGGTGGTGCTGGAAACGGATATGCTCTATGACCGCAATCCGCAGGAAAGAGAAATGCCCCGGGTGCTGGCCCGTCAAACGAGGGCGAAGCACCTGGGACAGGATATGCGCAATTTAGCCTCTGTGTTTCGGCAGACCGGTGCACAAGTGACGCCCGGCGATTTTCCCTCTATTCGTCGCACCCACGGCTACCGGTACAGTACCAAGGTTACCCGGCTGGCCATGCCGGACTATATGGCAGACACCGGGGAACGGGAGCAGATCCGTGCGGAAAACCGAAAAGCAGCGGATCGGATTTTGCAGCTTTGCCGGGAAAACGGCGCACAGCTGTTGCTGGTGGAGCTGCCCACCGTAACTTCCTGGAATGCAGCCCGCCATCGAGGTGTGGCGGAATTTGCAGCCGCTCGAGAATTGGAATTTCTGGATTTGAACCTGCTGTACGATCAAATGGGATTGGACGGCGCCGTCGCTTTTCGGGACGCAGGCAATCACCTGAATGTAACCGGTGCTACCGCCGTTACCGCTTACCTGGGGCGGTATATTGCCCGCCAGTACCGTCTGCCGGATCTGCGCGGCAATTCCCGCTATGCCAACCGTCAAGAGGAATGGGTATGCTACCGCCGGTTTGTAAACGGAAATGTATAAAACAGCGGAGCGATGGAGGTATGGAACCGTATAATCGCTTTTTGCCAAAAAAGGCGGGAGCAGTCCCTTGTGATTTGCATAAAAAGCAGGAATGCGTTTTTGCTTTACAGACGAATGTTGGCGTAGACCCCGTAGTGGTCGGACACATAGCCGCCGCTCAGGTCGTTTAAGACGGTATAATCGCTGCCGGTGCCGCTGGTGAAGATAAAGTCGATGGGCTCGCTTCCGGTATCGCAGTAGCCCCACTCCTGGTAGGTAGCGGTTTTCTTGGTAGGGTCGGTGCAGTCTTGCAGCCGGGCGGCAATTCGGCGGTAGGCCTCGTCCTCTTGCGTTTCGTTAAAATCACCGGTGAGCACCACGGCGGCATCTTTGCCGTACTTGGCCTGCAAGGCGGTTAGGTGTTCGAGGATTACCTCGGCGCCAAAGTCCGCTGCCTGTTGGGAGGCGTTATCCAGGTGGGTGTTGAGAAACAGCAGCCGCTTGCCGGTGGTGCGGTCTTGCAGCACCACATAGCTGCAAATGCGGTAGCAGCCGGCTTGGCCGGGCTGTCCGTTTTCGTCCGTATAGGTGTAACGGCTGGCTTTGTTCGGCGTTTCACTAAGCCAAAAGGTGTTCTTCTCTAAAGCGGTGTACTTGGTTTTATTCCAAAAGACCGGGTTCATCTCGCTGTTCCAGTCCGTAGCGTCGCCGCCTCGCTGCACGCCGTAGGCATCGTAGTCCGGCAGGGTGGTTTGCAGTGCTTTGTACCAGTAGATGTTCATTTCCTGGGTGCCGATCAAGTCCGGCTTGCATTGGTTCATATAGGCGGCAAAGCGCGCGCAGCGGGTCATACTGTCCGTATCGTCAAAGCGGTTGCCAAACACACTGGCCACATTAAAAGTGACCGTCCGTACATCATCGGCCTCACTGCCGGGCGCAGTGTATTGCGCCGGTTGCGCCTTATAAAGAAAACAAAGGGAAAGCACAATGGGCACCGCCAGCAGGGCTGTTACACCTGCGGCAGCCGGGCGTATTTTTTTGCCGCTGACTTTGGTGTGCAGCAGAAATTGCAGCAGGTAAATGCCAAAGGTCACCGCCAATCCGACCTTGGCGCGGGCACCGAACCCAATGGCTAAAAAAGCCGCCAGTGCAAAGACGGCAGCGTTTATCCAAAAGGCGGTCATATTCCGCCGATCGCCGCCCTTGGCCGCGGTGAACAGGGAACAGATCAGTTCTGCGATTCCCAGCACCAGCGCGCAGAAAACGGCTGCCACCGCAAAGCCGTAGCCTTTATCGGTTATCATGGGTCGCAGGTCCGCACCGTGATTGGACAGGCAGAGAATGATGGTGATCAGCGATACATTTTTGTGTCCGGCGTAGAACATAGGCAGGCACAGCGTGCCCAGGGGTGCCAGCAGCGCCAGCTGGCGCAGAATGTGCCAGGGTGTCTGCATGGTAGAATTTTTCAGTCGGTGCCAAAAGCCGACTTGTTTGCCGGGTGTGGATGTGGTACGCATGATTTCACCTTCCATATTTATATTTGTATTTTGTGCAGCGGGTTTGTGGCAAGCCAATACGGATGCGTTGGCAGGCGGATGGTATCCGCCCCCTCTGTGCAGGCGGAGAGAAATTTGCTCACCCCACCATAGCGCCGATTTGCCAAAATCGGGCACACCATCCTACCTTGATTATATAAGAAGTTCAGCCGGGTGTCAACGGATAGAAAAATAAAAGGCCACGCCGGTTCGTACGGCGTAGCCAAATATGGACTTCTTGTTTTTAGAATTCCAGGCGCAGCTGGGGATCCGGCTAACTGGTTTGGGCGGCTTGGTGGATGGTGTCACCGGGCAGGCTGCCGCCCGGCAAAAACGGCGAGTTGGGGTTGTGGCGGCGCAGGTTGGCGCGCACCGGTGCCGGGTCTGTATTGGCGTAGCAGTATTTGCACAGATGGCCGCAGGCGTCATAGGCGCCGATGTCTACTTGCTATCGGTACGCTGGAAGGGCTCGTCACTCAGTATTGAAAGGTCCACTGGACCTTTCTCCCAAATTTTTTCGCTTTGCTCAAAATTTGGACACTCGTGTTCGAATCCCTACAACCCAAAACATAATAAAAAGCCGTAAAACGCAAAAGCGTTCTACGGCTTTTTGGTACGCTGGAAGGGATTCCTAAGTTTGCGCAGTCGCTACGAAACAGTCCCCCGGACTGTTTCTCCCAAATTTGTTACTCGCGGTGCTCGCCAAATTTGGAGCCTCCTGTCGGGGGTTCGAATCCATTGTGCATGGCATAAAAATAACAGGTAGATATCAAAAGATATCTACCTGTTATTGGTACGCTGGAAGGGATTCGAACCCCCGACCTTCTGGTTCGTAGCCAGACACTCTATCCAACTGAGCTACCAGCGCGTATGCAAAAGCACTACTGCGCTTTTGCTCAAATAATATAGCACATCGCATTGCAAAATGCAAGCCTTTTAGGTGATATTTTTTAAATAATCTTCTAAAACGTCGGCGGCCAGGGCGCACAATTCGGCGCAGGGACGCTTTTTGTAGTAGCCCTCTGTGCGGGGTTCCGCCTGGGGCGTGGGTTTCACATTCGGGTCCAGTCCCAGGAGCACCCGGCACACCAGGGAGCCGGTCTCCGCCTGAAAGCCCTTTGCCACCTGCTGCACCATGGCGTAGACCTCGCTTTTCGGCCGATCGCCGTAGAGGGCAGACAGTACAAAAGTCACGCCGGAGATGGTGCCGCACACTTCACGCATACGACCCATACCGCCGCCAAAGCCTATGGTGAGCCGGGCGATGGTGTCCGGGTCCATACCTATCTTATCTTGAAACGCCAAAGCCACCGCTTGGCTGCAATTATAGCCGGACTTGAAGTTTTGCCGAGCCAGATCGCCTTTGGTCATCAGTCCGCACCTCCTGGCATGACCTCCGGCGCCGTCTCCACAAACTTGGCGGAGATGGTCATATCCTTGCTGCCTACGGTAAAGGAATAGGTGGAGTCGGTGGATTGCAGTTCGCCGTTCATATACCAGCCGTCAAAGTCATAGCCGTCTCTGGGGGTGGCGGTGAGGGTCACATTGTCACCCTCCTCGTATTTGCCGCTTCCGGTGACGCTGCCGCCGCCCTGGGTGCGTACATTTACCCGCACGCTGCTGTCTTGGGTTGTGGTCGTCTGTTTTTTGGTGGTGGTCTCTTTCTTCGTGGTGGTCTCCGTGGGCTTCTCGGTGGTGGTTTCCGCAGGCTTCTCGGTGGCATAATTGTTATTGGTATAGTCTTCATCATCGCTGACGGGGACAGAGACGGAGGTGTCCGGCACCGTGGTGGTTTCCTTGTCGTGATTGCCGGAGGCCACGGCGATGATGATACCCACCACCACGGCAATGAGCACCACGCACAGCACGATAATGATGGTCATGCTCTGCTTATTCTTTTGCTGCAACTTTTTTTCTTCCTCCGGGTTCGGCCGGGGGGCAGGTGCGGGTGCGCCGCCGGGTGTTGCGCCGGCAGGCTGCTGATCTGCTTGCGCGTTCAGCTCATTTTCATCATATAGGGGGGAACCGCATACTTCGCAGATATAGCGGCTGTCATCGTTCTCCGCTCCGCAATTTTTACATCTCATATCTGAAACCTCGCTTGTTGATTTTCGCTTGATGAACAGGGGCGAAAAATGCCCCTATCTATACAAAAGTATAGCACATTGCCGTGCAAATCGCAATAAATATGTTAAAAATACAGGCGATATGAAAAATTAAACACTAATTTTGTAAATGGGGCTTGACTTTTTGGTAAATTTAATATAAATTTTATATGTACGTTTTTGTAAAACGGATTTCGACTTTTGAAAGGGGAAACTATACGTATGAAGAAATACGCATTCAAGGGCCTCGGTTTGGTGCTGGCAGTTGCACTGATCGTTGGCTGCTTTGCCGGTTGTGCAAAGATCAACTATGTGACCGACGGCGCGATCCAGGCAATCAATGAGGTGAAGGACGGCAGCTGGAAGACCAAGGGTCAGAAAGACGCTGCTACCAGCGAGGCAGATTATGATAAGCCCGTGATCGAGGAATTCAAGGCCGGTACTTACGGCGGCGTTGAGTTTAAGGATGTGGCCGCTGTTGCCGATTATTACAAGCAGGCTTACGACTACACCAAGACCCTGACCGCCCAGTATAAGGACGAGAAAGGCCAGACCCAGACCTACTACAAGATGCTTTGCGAAGAGGATCTGGATGTACATGACATTGCCATTGACGGCAGCGTGAATAAGACCATCAACAACATGGTTCCCAGTATCGTAAAGCCCATTTACCATCCTGGTTTGAACGGTCTGGTTCCCTCCACTAACAGAGATCCTAAGCTGGATACGGACGAGTGGGACGGCAAGGGTGAGTCCCTGCAGACCAGCCGCCTGGTGGCTGATGATCTGGTGACTGCCAATGTGAAGGACAATGGCGACGGCACCATCACCCTGCAGATGCAGCCCAAGTATGTAAACATGAGTGCACCCGGTAAGGACGCACAGGGTCATGTGTTCCAGTCTTTGGGCGCCATCGATTCCACCGTGGACAGCATTAAGCCGCTGACCTGGTCCGAGGGCACCACTGCCGAAAACTGCAAGGTGCATTACTATGGCGGTACCGCTACTGTGACCATCGACACCAAGACCAAGGAGATCACCAAGGCCGATTATGTGATGGAAGCTCACGTAGAAGTATCTCACGCTTGCATCGCGGTGATCCGTGATAAGAACGCCACCGTAGATGTTACCATGAAGTGGTCTGCTCCTGCCAGCGAAAAGTACATGCAGGAAAGCAAGGGCGTTACCAAGGCGTAAACACCTGTTCCGATTTTACAAAAAGCAAAGGAATTCCGCACCCCCGGGTGCGGAATTTTTTGTTTTCAGCGGCGGCATAAACATAGGCCGATCGTCACGGCGTGTGGGTTGGAATAAATTCACTGCGGATTTATGTTGCTTTGACGGCGGTTATCCTGTATAATAAAGTGGAACGCACCCTCGGGGGCGTATCCCTTATATTAAGGAGAATAGAATGAGCGAAAAAATACCCAATTATAATTATGATGCAGACGAGGTACTGAATGATTTTAAGTCCAAGTTTGCCTGGCCCAAGCGAGATGAAGTGCAGGCGGTGGTCAAGCCGGGCAAAATGCCCTTGCGGCTGCTGCTGTGCGCCCTGATCACCGCGGTGGTGGGCGGCATTGCCTATTATATGATGCTGCCGGCACTGAATGTGCACGACACCCAGTTGTATCTGTTTTTGATCTTGTTGGTGGCGGTATTTGCCGGGTCCTTTTTCCTGGTGTGCCGAGCCAACAAGAAGGCGGAGCGCCTGGAGTATGTGAAGAAAAAGACTTTGATTCCGGTGATTATTGTGGCGGTGATTGCTGTGGTGATGCTGGTGGGTTTCCTGGTAGGTGCCACCATCTTCCGTGCTTCCGATTACAGCGATCTGATGACGGTGCAAAACAGCGACTTTGACCGGGATTTCTCCGACATCAGCTATGATGAGGTGCCCCGGATCGACGCCTCTCGGGCCAAGACCCTGGCAGACCAGCAGTTGGGCTCTTTGTCTCAGTACAAGAGCCAGTATGTGGTTGCGGACGCTACCACGCAGATCAACTACCGGGGCGTGCCCTGCCGTGTGGCAAGCCTACAATATGCGGATGTATTCAAGTGGGTCAACAATACCAAAAACGGCTTGCCCGCGTATATTCTCATTGATGTGGTGAGCCAAAAGGTTACTGTGGTCAACTGTGTGGAGCAGTTCGGCAGCGGTATTCAGTATTCCCCGGCGGAGTATTTTAATGAAAAGTTGATTCGTCACCTGCGGTTCCAGTACCCCACCAAGCTGCTGGATACTCCCAATTTTGAGATCGACGAGAGCGGTCACCCCTATTGGGTGACGGCGTCCCTGACCAAGAAAATTGGTCTGTTTGGCGGCACGGATGTGCAGGGCGCCATTGTAACGGACGCGCTCAGCGGCGAAAGCAAGTATTATCCCATTGACACCGTGCGCAAGGACAAGAGCCTGAACTGGATTGATGTGGTGTATAGTGACCAGCTGCTGATCGAGCAGTACAACTATTACGGCAAGCTGAAGAAGGGCTTTTGGAACTCGATTATCTTCCAGAACGATGTGAATGTGGCCTCCAGCGGCAACGGCTATATTGCCATGGACGATGATGTGTGGGTGTACACCGGCATCACATCTTCTAAGACAGACACCTCCAACTTCGGCTTTATCCTGTGCAATCAGCGCACCAAGGAGGTGCGGTATTACCAGAACGGCGGTGCCATTGAAACCTCTGCTATGGAGTCTGCCCAGGATGCGGTGCAGAACTTTGGTTATGCAGCCACATTCCCCATTTTGCTGGATATTGAGGGTCAGCCCTCCTACTTTATGAGTCTGTACGGCGACAGCAACACCGTCAAGGGCTATGCGCTAGTCAGCCTGGAGGATAAGACGGTGGTAGGCACCGGTCTGATTGATACCAACAGTGATGCCAAGGCGTTGAATACGGCGGTGGAGAACTATATCAACGCCATGAAGGACAAGGGCTGGATCGCCAAGACAGTGAACGCAGCGGATTATGTAAAGGACGAGGCAGAGATTGCCACTGCCGGCGGAGAACAGACCGGCGGCAAGACGACGGAGACGCCCCAGCAGTCCCAGTCCACAAACGGCAAAACGATCACCGGCAAGATCACGGACATTAAGTCCTCGGTAAACGATGGCAACACCGTCTATTACTTGCAGGTGGACGGCGTGTATTACTATATCCGGGTTACCGATTGCATGCAGGTGCTGCTGCTGCAAAAGGGCGACACGGTAGAGATTACGCCGCAGGGTGACGCCAAGGACGGCTTTGCCCAAGCTGCCGCAGTGAAAGCAAAATAACAAACAAAAATCCCCTGCGTGCCGCTTGGCATACAGGGGATTTCTTTGCCTGACAGGCCACAGAACGGTCTGTCGGGCGCTTTTATTTGGCTTTCGTAAAGGTAGACGGCTTGGCTAAAAACGCCTTCAGTGCGTCCATTTGCTCCATGGCATTGCGGTAGCCGGTTTGATAAATCTGCTCCAGCTTGTCTGTGTTGCGCTCTAAGGTGGGGCAGTGCAGCGGATGGTCCGGTGCAATCACAAAGGCATCGCCTCGGCCTTGGGCGTCCCACACTGTTTCCAGTTGGCGGTTGTATATTTTATACCGGTTCAGTATCGCCCGGGTCATCAGCGGATATTTGCGGAATATACGCCGAATCAGGCGCGCATGACCCATAGGCTGCTTTTGATAATTTCGATCTTGCGTAAGCACCACGACTGCCTTTTGGCACCCGTCCTCGTAGGCGTGCGCCAGGGGAATGGAGTCGGTGACTCCGCCGTCAAAGTACCGGTCTTTGCCCAGCACAACCCCCTTGGTGGCGCCGGGCAGGGCACAGCTGGCCCGCAGAATGGGGCAGCCCCGTTTGTGGAAGTCCTTGGGGTACATGTATTCCGCCTTGCCGGTGAGGGCGTTGGTAACCACCACGCACAAGGTGGTGTTCGCCCGGTCATAGGCCTCTTGGTCCAAGGGGGACAAATCGTAGCTTAATTCCCCAAACAACCACTCGCCGTTTAAGAATTCGCCGTTTTTTATCATGCTTTCCAGGCTCATAAAGCGTTTGTCGCCGCTGTACTGAATGGAAATATCATGTTGACGACCCCGGCATTTGCCGATGTAAGACACAGCATTGCAGCTGCCCGCCGACACGCCGATCACATAAGGGAAGGTGATCCCCTGATCCATAAAGGCGTCCAGCACGCCGCTGGTGTAGATGGCACGGTTGCCGCCGCCCTCCAGCACCAATCCGCAGGAATACATAGAATACCTCCAAAAAAGTTAGGGGACGGCGAAAGCCATCCCCTCATTGCATTGTATTTTGCTTATTTGGCAGCCTTTTTAGCAGGTGCCTTTTTCTTAGGTGCGCTCTTTTTGGCGGGCGCCTTTTTCTCAGCCGGCTCTGCCTTTTCCTGCACCTGGGTGTCTGCAGCGGCAGTCTCTACGATCTCCAGATCGTTATCGCACTCGAAGAAGTCGCTGTCGTCGAAATACTCTGCCTCTTTGGGAGCAGTCAGCTTCTGGATGGCAAGATATACGGCAACGGCCACGCCTGCAATGGCAACGATGGCACTAATGACTTTCAGGATCGTTTTGAAATTCATAATAATGAACCCCCTTATAAAATCTGCTTCTATTATAAATGGATTTGGCGGCAAAGTCAAGCGCCAAAACAGCAGAAAGATGTCTACTTTCGCAAAAGCCGCGGCCGGTGACAAAAAAAGAACGCTCCCTGCAAATGCAGGAAGCGAAAATTCGATAGAAACCGAGTGTCGGCGCTTATGCGCGGTTCAGTTTGCTGACCAAATTGCTCTTTTTGCGGGCTGCGGTGTTCTTGTGCAGCAGGTTCTTGGCAGCGGCCTGGTCGATCTTCTTGCAGGCAAACTGCACAGCCTGGGTCTTGTCCTCAGCGTTGGCATCAATAGCGGCATTTGCCTTCTTGATGGCGGTCTTGAGGGCGGTGTTGCGGGCCTTGTTATTGGCGGCCTTCACAGCGTTGACCTTGACTCTCTTTTTAGCAGACTTAATGTTGGGCATGGTTTTCACTCCTTTAGCGGTGGATTAGGTAGAAGGGCATAGCCCCGTTTTCTTTTTAATGCCTAAACATCATAGCACACGCAAATCTAAAATGCAAGTATTTTTTTCTTTTTGGACATACTTTTATTGAAAAACTATAAAAATCAGGTGAAAAATATGGAAAATCGCACAGATTTGGCACTGGAAAGCTATGAAAATCAGCGAAAAACTGTGCTGCCCGGCGTAAAAGTGCGGGAGCAGGATGGCATTTCCGTGGTGGAAGTGCTGGACGCCCGAGGCGAAAAAGCCCTGGGCAAACCGGTGGGCAAGTATATCACCTACCGGGTGTCGCCCATGGCGCAGGAGACCCAGCTGTTTGATGGGCGGCTGGAGCGGATCGCCGATTTGCTGCGGGGGCTGCTGCCGGATCACCCCACCGGGGTATTGGTTGCCGGGGTGGGAAACACCGCCATCACTGCGGATGCGTTGGGGCCGGAGACCAACCGCTATGTGCTGGCCACCCGTCACATTGCCGGAGAACTGCGCCGGGCGCTGGGACCACTGACGGATGTGTCTACCGTTACCACCGGGGTGCTGGGCAACACAGGTATGGAGAGCGCCGAGGTGGTGGCGGGTATGGTTCACACGGTGCACCCGGACTGCGTACTTGTGGTGGACGCGCTGGCGGCATCGTCGGCGGATCGGCTGGGCACCACGGTGCAGCTGTCCAATGCAGGCATTGCCCCCGGCTCCGGGGTGGGCAATCATCGGCGGGAGATCAGTGCCCGGGTGCTGGGCGTGCCGGTGGTGGCACTGGGTATTCCCACGGTGGTCAGCAGTCGGGTGTTGGGCGGTACGGGGGAGGAGATGTATGTGACCCCCAGAGAGATCGACCAGCTGATCAACCGGGGGGCCAAGCTGCTGGGTATGTCCATCAATGTGTGCCTCCAGCGGCACTTGCAGCCCCGGGATCTGTACACGCTGGTGGGATAATCCGGCGCCGGCGTGCATATTCTTATATGAGAATAGAAGCAGGACGAAGCCAAAGGAGCTGGATATGAAAAAAGAACGGGCGGCCTTCTTTTGCAATATTGCGGCGGTGGTATTGGTCACGGCGGTGCTGGTGAGCGCGGCACCCCGGATCTCTGCCGTCGGCGCGGTGGGTCAGCGGGTGGCGGCGGTGTTTTCGCCCACCTATTTCAGCAGCAAAATAAATACAGAATTTTCTACTATAAAATCGGCGCAAACGACGCATACTAAGACTACCGCGACCCGGGAGGCTCAGGCAATGCACCCCATTTCAGGGAAGGACAGCGACCCTTATGCGCACATTACCGAGACCCCGGCGGATGTGGCTAAGTTGATGCAGCAAGAGAAAAAAGTGATCGGCAGCCAAAAGCAGGTGGGCAAAACCAGCGAGGAGAGTTACCAGGGCGGGGGGACGATCTTGTCTTTCGGTTCACTGGCAATTCAAAGCAAGATCCCCGCTTCGTTTTATCGTCCGGACATAGAGGCACTCCTTAAACAGAAGGCGGCCCTGTCCGTGCCCAATGCGGCCAAGCCGACGGTGCTGATCTATCACAGCCACACCACAGAGGGCTACACCCTCCTGGACGCGGGTTATTATACCAAGTCCACCGACCTGCGCAGCGACAGCAGTACCCAAAATATGGTGCGGGTCGGGGACGAACTTTGCGCGTATCTGGAAAAGTGCGGGATCGGCGTGGTGCACGACCGCACCACCCACGACAAGGACTACTCCGGCGCCTACGACCACTCCCGCAAGACGGTGGCGAGGTATTTGGAGAAGTACCCGTCCATAGAGATCACCATTGATGTGCACCGGGACGATATTACATACGATAATAAGACCAAGGTAAAGCCTACCGCCAAGATCAAGGGAAAAAAGGCCGCCCGGATGATGATCATTGCCGGGTGCGAATACAATCGGGTCAAGAACTTCCCGGACTGGGAATACAACCTGCGCTTTGACTTGGCAGTGCAGCAGCAAGTGGAGAAACAGTACCCGGGGCTGATGCGCCCCATTCTTTTTTCCGAGCGTAAGTACAATATGGATATGACCCGCAATTCCTTTTTGCTGGAGGTGGGCACGGACGGCAACACCCTGGACGAAGCCTGCTATTCCGCTCGGCTGTTTGCCGTCGCCTTGGCTCGGGTTATTCAGGATTATGAAAAATAAGGAGCCGTTATGAAGAAACACCCAACCCCCATTTTGCTTCTGCTGTGCACGATACTGTTGATCGGCGGCACGGCAGTGGCCTACTGCAACACACGCAGCTTCGGTTTTGAGCCGGACGCCAAGTGGATCACCTATAATGACGGGGGTTTTACCGTGTATGACTTTCGGGTAGAATACCGGCAGTTGGCAGAAGGCTGGCAAAGTTTTTCAAATTTTTTTCCAAAGAAAAGTCAAACCTGTTTTTATGATAAAATGGAATTCTAATTGGTGCGCACGGCGAATACCGTGCGCTTTTCTCTGCTGTATATAATGTATATAAATAATAAAGGATTTGGAGAAACGCTCGGCAGAGTGTGAAAGAACTTGAAAAAACTTGAAAAAAAGTGTTGACTTTTGCCTTGCACTTTGGTATTATAGCTAAGCGCTCGAGAGAAGAGCGGCCGGCTGAAAGGCTGGTTAAGGACCTTGAAAATTAAACAACGACGAGAAAGTAAGGAACCCGATAAGATTCT
>ERZ834859.70-NODE-70-length-123472-cov-6.894407_pt1 | contig 123472 bp, 127 predicted proteins | sample MGYA00519947_ERZ834859 | MGnify/ENA primary metagenome ERZ834859 (study PRJEB31850, sample SAMEA3708763) | human gut metagenome | biome: human gut; feature: human-associated habitat; material: faeces | place: China | collected 2014 ...
CCTTAAGTTCAGAGGCCGGCCTCTGCTAGATACCCTAACTTCTGCAATATTTCAGCGTTTTGCGAGAGTTTCTGGAGCAGAAATGAAAAAATCCCGCGACTGCGAGATTTTTTCATGACATATTCTTTTAATTTTGGTGGCGCGCCAGGCAATCTTCTAACCTTGTAAAGATTGCAGGGGGTTCACCAGTGGAGCACTCTGGAACATTGTTTATAAAAATCCTTTAAAAACAAACACAAAATAACAATTTTAAATTGGAAAAATTTTCCGATTGGGAGCATTGAGGAACAGAAGAAGATTAATTTTGCTATGCTTACTGTGGTGTTTTTGAAGTGTTTATTGTGATGAAAACAAAGGTTACGCTTAAGAATTATCTGACTCTGCCGGAGGGCTTCTATACGGTTGCGCCGAACTTAGTCTATATCGTTCGGGGCAATACCAGACGCTTTGTATTTCGCTACATGTTAAACGGCAAACGTTACGATAAGTCTATCGGCCCCGTTAGCAAGGTTGATCTTACTCAAGCCAAGAATACTGCCAAAGAGTTCCTAGGTAAATTGGCAGCGGGCGAGTCTTTGTTAAAGACAAAGAAAGAGAAATTAGAGGAGGAGTATCTGAAAGACGATACGCCGCTCTTTAAGCGCTTCGCCGATCAAACATTGGAAAAGATCAAAGATGTGAAGTGCTGGCGCAACGAGAAGACCTACACCAATATGGTGAAGTACTTCGATACCTACGTCTATCCAGTTATCGGGAACAAAAGAATAGACGAGATCAAACGTACGGACGTCTTGGCCGTCCTTCAACCGATATGGATAACTAAGAACGAGACAGCGCAGAAGATCCGGACTCGGTTAGAAAACATTCTTGCCTATGCTGTAAACGACGGGTACTTGGAATTTAATTGTGCTCTGTGGAAGGGAAACCTTGACCAGTACTTACCTCCTCCATCTAAGGTTAGGACGGTTCGGCACTACACCTCCATGCCCTTTGAGGAATTACAGGAAAAGATCGGCCTCTTCCTGCCAACGAATAATAGAACCCGTCAAATCATTGTATTTACGATTTTAACGGCTTGCAGAGTAGGAGAGACAAGCGGGGCTAAATGGTCGGAGTTTGACTTTGAAAATAATATTTGGAGCATCCCGCCGGAGAGACGTAAAGATGGCAAGCCCTATCCACACCGAGTTCCGCTGAGTCGCCAAGCCCTGGAAGTGCTGAAATCTATCGAGCGCACAAGTGAGTTTGTGTTTGCTATCAATGGCGAGGAGGGTAGCAAGTATTCACTTACTACGATGTTTAAACGCATGACCGGGACAAATGCCACGATGCATGGGTTTCGCTCGACTTTCCGAGATTGGGCGGCTGAGAATGAAATAAACGACAGTGTTGCGGAGAAGTGTTTAATGCACTCTGCCGGCAACGCTGTCGTTCAAGCTTATCAAAGAAGCGACCTGTTGGAATTACGCCGTCCCGTCATGCAGGCCTGGGCTGACGCTGTTCTTGCTCTGCAGCCGTATGGGCAGCTTAGCGAACCAGTCTGAAAATTCTTTTTCCGTCCATACCTGGCGGCCTTTCATATAGTGGCCGCCGGGGAAGAAGCCTTCACGGATCCAACGCTCAATGGTTTTAACATGCCGTCCCGTGCGAACGGCTACATCACTTTTGTCGAGAATCTGTTTACTCATTTTTTATCCTCCACAGGGCTACTTCTTCTGACCTCTTCCAAAGCGATAAGTACTTTAATGCGGTTCTCGATGCACTCTTGTAGCGCGGTCCAAAAGCTAAAGTTATATCTGACGGGAGTCTCGTAATACTTTTTGACAGTCGCACCGAGCACCCCTTTGTCTTTTAGGAAGCAGGCGTACCAGTATGAAAGCTCATGCCTTTCTGAGTCCGACAAACGCAAGGAGAAATGGCTTTCCGACTGTCTTTTCAGGTACCACAAAGCTTTTTTAAGGTCCTGTACCTCCGAGGCGCCCTCCTTGTGTCCTGCCCTAAAGCAGTATTTGATGGTGTTCCCGAGGCAAAAGGGCAGACGCTCGCAGAAGTCAATGGGTTCGAGCTTGATGGACTGCTCTTCGTAGTGGGACGGATGATTAACTAAGTCGCTCATTTTGCTTTCTCCTCTTCCATGCGTTTCAGTTGACGTTCGATCTTGGCTTCCATGAGCTTGTCGATTTTCTCTCTGAACTCCGGTCTTTGATCTATCAGGTATTCCATTTGCCTTGCCATAAGAAGTACGTCGGCGAGTTCCTCGGTGCTCTTGTCGCGGGCCTTTAAATGCTCTGCATATATGGCGTCGCTATCGAACACCGCGGAGCAGTTGACTTCGGAAAGCGTCATGTAATAAAGCGCTTTAATGCCCGCAGCTGAATACTTAGCACACTCTTCGGCGAGTTTTACCGACTGAATTTCAATGCCGTAATAGTCGGCGATTTGTTTTAACTTATCGTTCATTTACATACCCTTTGAAAAATGAATCCACGTTCGGCGCGCCTAATTCTTTGAGACGCTTGGTGTTTAAGACATAGGCGTATCCGTTTCTGCGGTCGGGACCTATGAGTTCTTGGTTGATAATCCCTTCGAGTTTCAGAGCCATAAGCGAGCGCCTCAGCGTCTCGTATGCCAGCCCCGATACTTCCTGTAGCCGAGTGAGTGTCACTCTGCCTCTTAGATTGATGTTGTAGAGGAAGAAGTAGAGCAGAATCTTTGCTGAGTACGGCAGGCCCTTTCTTCTTAAGCACCACTCGGGCAGAGTTTCAATCGGTTTCCTTCTTTTCGGCATTGTCTAGTTCCTTTTGAATCCTTTCCCCGAGCCACCGCACCACGGGCACCGCCCATGAGTTCCCGATGGCCTTGTATCTAGGGGAGTCGGGGCATTCGTCTTCGTCCTTGCCCCTATAGCTGATCTTTGTCCAATCGTCCGGGAAGCCTTGGAGACGCTCGCACTCTACGGGAGTGAGACGCCTGACCGCTGCTTCCTCTTGAATGCACGGTACGTTGTTGCCGCCCGTCCCCATACGCGCCGTAAGCGTGGGCGAGGTCTCACCGCACTCGCGGATAACGTCGCTTCTATGAGAGATGTCTATTATCAAAGTCTCTGACCCCCCCCCCGATTACTCCGCCGCTTGCCTTGAGGGTTCCGGCCTGATCGTCTGTTTGGCGGAACGTTCCAAAGCCGCCTTCAGCGAAGGAGGCAACTGTTTCCCTCTTTTCTGCGCTCTCGCAAGAATCCCCGCGCAGGCTCGGGCGCTCAAAAAGTACCTTTGCGGGATTGAACCCGTGACGAGAACTTGCGATAACGAAGACTCTTTTACGACGTTGGGGCACTCCGAAAAATTGAGCGTCGAGTGTGCGCCATGCGACACGCCTTTTTGGACCGGCAACGAGACCTGCACTTGGCCACCTGCGGCTTGGTACTTCAAGGGGAAACTCAGCGCCACATAGTTCTCCCAAGAAACAGCCGAAGGCGTTGTCCTTAGTGTGGAGGACTCCGGAGACGTTTTCCCAAAAGATGATGGGGGGGGGTAAGTCTTCGCTTCGTACATCTTCGATTGCATTTGCTATCTCACAAAAAATAAGTGTTAGGTTTCCTCGGTTGTCTGCGAGGCTTTGTCTTTTGCCTGCCACAGAGAACGCCTGACAGGGCGTGCCTCCGCAGAGCAGGTCGGGTGCTTCGATTTCACGTGCTCTTATTCGCTCCGGCAGTGTGGTCATGTCCCCGTAGTTCATAGCCCACGGGAAGCGTTGATCTAAGAGTTCGCACGGGAATGGCTCTATCTCTGAGAACCATGCGGGTATCCATCCCAACGGCTCCCATGCAACGGAGGCCGCCTCAATGCCGGAGCAAACCGAGCCGAAAGTCAGTGCCATTATCCGGGTCTCCTATAAATTCTTTGGTTAAGGACGGCGCGGGCCGTCGGGGGAAATCTCCTTGACGCCGCGGCTTCTTGTTTCTCGGCATTTGCTTGCTCCTTTGCCCGCTGTTCTTTTTTCTTGAAGGCGATCCACTCGCGGTTTCTCGCGTAATAGTCCTTTTGATAATCCTTATCGTCTGAGCTGAGACCGGAGTATCTTCTTTCGTATCCAACCATTAGTGCATGATGGTAGGAGAGATGGATTGTGTAGTGCGCTAACCCTAACTCTTCCTCGATTTCGTACGGAGTTTTCCCGGCTGTAGCGAGCATTCGCACCTGCTGATCAATCGTCATCATCGTCCCCTAAGATTTCCTGCTTCCTATCCAGAAGTACATCCAACACATCTCGTTTGGTTGCCAGTCTTTCTTTAACTGCTTCGTCGAGTGTTCCTTTGGCTATAAGGTAGTGAACGAAGGTCGGACGATCATGGCCTGCCTGAGCCTGGCGGACCGCGCCGATACGTTCAATGATCTGATCGTGTAGTTCGAGTGACCAAGTGCAGGAGAAAAAGACAAGGATGTTGCCTCCGTCCTGCAAGTTAAGTCCATGACCGCAAGATGCCGGATGAGCGAGCAGCAACGGGACCTTTCCTTCATTCCAATCACGAATAGTCTGCGGTGACTGGTCGAGCACTCGGGCGAAAGGGAAAGCCTGACGGATACGTTCCACCTCATGTCGATAACTGTAGGCGCACAGCACCGGCGCACCATTAGCTTCTTCAATAACAGACCCCAAAGCTTCGATCTTTGCAGTGTGGATGATGTTGTACCCTTCGCCGTTTTCAGTGTAGACCGCACCGCTTGCCATTTGCAGCAAGCGATTAGTTTTGACCGCAGCGTTTGCGGCCGTAATTTCTTCCCCGCTTGCAAGTTCAAGATAGAGCTCACGAGCGAATTTCCTGTACTGACGCATGACGTTCTTAGGCAGTTCAACCACAATGTCATTAAAAATATTTTTCGCCACATCAAAATAATCCTCAGGGTTTACGGTTATCGCAACGTCAGAGAGAAGGGCTCTAATCTTTTGGTCTGATCCTTCAAAAGGCCTCCACTCACACCAGCGCTGAGCTGCTCCTCCATGCGCGATCGGATAGAAATATTTCTTTTGGAAGGCCGAGAATGACTTGCCGAGTCTTTTGCCTTTGTCGATAAACCACAGCTGGCCCCACAAGTCGAGCAGACCGTTAGGCGCCGGTGTTCCCGTAAGTTCAATGAAACCTTGAGAGCGATAGGCAACAGAAGCGAGAATCTTTGCTCTTTGCGTGCCCTGACGAGAGCGGAAACCTTTGAGGCGCGTGGCCTCATCCACAACGATCAGATCAAATTTCCACTTATCACCGCAATAGTTGACGAGCCAGGGAATATTTTCATAATTGATCGTATAGATGTCTGCCGACATCTCGTACGCCTGTACTCGCTGACGCTGGTTGCCGCAAACAACCGATACTCGGAGGTCTTTGTAGTCAGTCCACTTTTTGAGTTCATCCGGCCATGTACTTTGAGCCACCCGCAAGGGAGCAATAATGAGTGTCTTGAGCTTCGGGTGCTTAAGTCTGATTCGACGGATGGCTTCCAGGGTGGCAGACGTTTTGCCGAGCCCCATGCCTGCGTAAACGGCACAGCGTTTTCGGCTCATGATGTGCCGGATAATCTTTTCCTGATACGAGCGTGGAGTATATTTCATAAATCCCTCGTCACATCCATACCGCCGAAAAGTCCCCAGCAGATGGCAGTGCGGATCGACTCTTCGTTGTTGCAGATAAAGACTTCAAAACCGCCTTCTTCTGAAAGGAGATCAATCATGCGCTGCTGTGGAGGCGAGAGCTTGCCGCGCTTCGGAGCTTTGAGTTCAATGAGAATGTGCTTGCCGTCACGCATGAGAAGCCAATCAGGTGCGCCGATTGTTCCTTCAAACGATAGCTTGTAGGCGGTGATGTGGAGCTTCTTGCAGAGCTTCTTTAGGAAGAGCGTGTTTTGTCCTTCCGGCGTTGTCATGCCACGTCTCCTTCACCAAACCACAATTCAATCGCTTGTAACAGCAGCTCATAATGCTGTTTGATTTTCGGATTATCTGCATGGGACTTTTCGGAGGCCTTTCTAAACTCTCCAATCGTTCCTCTGAAACAATCCCTCGTAAGTTCGACTGAGCCGTCTTTTGTTCTGTATGCGGTCAGTGTTCCGATATTCCTTCCGACGCCGGTAAAGATCTGACAGTCGCGCTCTTGTTTAATTTCAGCTTCACCGCGGACTCGAGCATCGCCACAGACCCGAGCATCGCCACAAACCTGAGCCATGCCGCAGACTTGAGCGTTTCCATAGACCTTAGCATTGCCGCTGACCTGGGCACTGCCATAGACCCAAGCACCACCGTAGACCTGAGCGTTTCCATAGACCCTAGCATTGCCGCTGACCCACGCGTTCCCACCGACCCAGGCAGTGCCGTTGTGACAAAGGTTCTCTTCTGATTTAATGTAACCGCCTAGATCACCGGCTTTTACGCCACTGAAATCTCTCAGCGCTTTTATTCGGTAGAGTATGTGTGTGCCTATAAGAAGTGAATCGGCTTTGATAATTTCATATTTCTTAATCATTTTCTTCGCCTGTTAGTAGGTTCCTTTTCCGCCGAGACATCTGTATCCATCAGTGCCGAAACGACACGAGCTGCACGAGCGAGGTACTCTGCGTCTGCCGCTGAAACGGTTGCCGTAAACCCATAGCTTTCGACAGTTACGGAGATTTCAGAACCGATGTGTCCGTCGCCGTAGGTATCGTCGGGGTGGTCAAGCTTTTCGCCGTATACGATTTCAGCTTTTTTCAGCTTTTCAAGATTCATTTGTGCTCCTTTAAAAGTTTCAAGAAAGCGGTAAATCCTCGGCTCTGACGTTTGACGATTTTTCCGGTCGTGACGTAGTAGGTGAAGACTTGTCCGCTTAGGTAGACGTTTATCTGACCTGCTTTCTCGAAAGCCTCAACGCAGTAGCCCAGGGCTTTCAGTTCTGCAACTCGTTTTGGGAGCTGATCTTTAATGATTTCTGCCGGTGTCATTTGTTCTCCTTCAGATATGCGTCAATCTTGCGAGACGCGCGGGAAAGAGCTTCACGAGCGGTTCCGAGAGCGTCATGAACGGCTTCACATACCTCGTACTCCTTTCCGTCGAGGTCAGGAAAATCCGCTATTTCAAGTTCGTACTCCTTTCGGCCAATGATTTCCTGTAGGAAAGCGAATCCTCCGATCCATTCCTGTAATGTTTCTTTATCCATTTGCTTTCTCCTCAGCTTCAATACGCTTAATAAATTCATAGAAGCGGTCCGCTGTTTCCTTTGCCATTTCCTTTGTGAAAACAAGCACGTAGGGCTCGTTGCTTTCCCCGACTGCGGTAATCGTTATGAACTTCGGATCAGCATTAGCCAGTAGTCCGTCGACGACGGGAACGAGAGGCTTAACATCGACAAAACGCTTGTCTTTTTTCAGGTGCACTGCTGCACTTACTCCGATGACTAAAGCTTCTTTCAGTTTTTCTTTATCCATTTACTTCTCCTTATTACCAGCAGAGCAGACAAATCAGCCACATAAGAGAGGCGCCGACTGCCGCACCGAATGAAAAATAGAAAACCTTGTCCATAACTCACTCCTTCCGATATCTGTAAGATTCAAAGCCTGCTGCTACAAGCGGGAGTCCTTCGGCCCAATCCGGCAGTGCGGACATGAGCTCCTCCATCTGTCGATGATTTCGCGTTTCGTCATCAGGTATTTCGCATATGTACTCATCGTGTACAGATAGAACGATCTCGTAGCCTGCCTCCTCTAGACGAGGGCCTGCTTCAAGCAACAGATCGCAAGCTACGGCCTGCGTTGCGTTTTCAACTAAGCGGCCTCCGTAGGTTTTTATGGGCTTCCACTTTTTTGAGTACTGCTCAATGCCGTAATAGGTCATGTCGCAGTGATCACTGGAGAGGGCCGGCGCCGGATAAACAAGCTTTCTTCCCGAGGGCAATCGGACATATAGGTATGCGCCTTGCCTTTTGACGGATAACTTTTTGCCTGCATTAAAGATATGATTTGGTGTTCCGATAGCTTCTTGGCAAGCGTTACCTAAAGCTTCCCAAAGTGAGGTAATGCGGCTGTTGGCTCGCCTCCATGCGTCTGCAACAGAAGAGAAGGCCACCCAAGTTTCAGGCGTCATGTCCTCGACAAGTCCCTTTTTAATCGCCCAGTCGAGCTTTCCTTGGTTCTGGATCCACAACGACGGATCAACTGCCTTGCGAATAGCAGCGACCATTTCTTCGACATCGATGTGGAAGTTTTCTACGAATGTTAAGAAGGCCTTTGGTCCGCCTTGATAACCCATGGCGAGTTCCAGTACTTTTCCCATCTGTCTTTGGGCTTTCGTGACTTTTTCCGGATCAACGTTGAAAGTTCTGCCATAGGTAAGCTTGTAAAGGTCATGTCCTTTGTGGATCAGCTCACCTTTTTCGTTTGTCGCCCAATCAAAATCCCAGCCGTCCCTATACGGCAACTTCCATTCTTTGTCTTTGGTGAGCAGAGTGTCGTATTCCATGAAGGCATTAAGTTTCCATGTCTCTCCTGCAAGCCAAGCCAGCACACGCCCTTCAACGTTTGAGTAGTCTGCGATGCAGAGCCTCTTTCCTTTCGGCGCAACAATGGAGCCTCGCACACAATTGGATAAAACTTCTCCCGGATCAGCCCAAATATCCACGAGGCAATTGTTTTTGAGAGACCAAATAGCGAGTTCAATTTCATCATTTGCGAGCGTGGGACGGGCCAGATTTTGAGGCTGGAAGTGTCGTCCTGCATATCGTCCGGTACGGGCTGCACCGCGGAACTGCATGGTCCCTTTAAGCCGATCTCCGACGACAATTGACTCGATCTTTTTAAATTTCGCAACGGAGTTTTTGGCCGACTTCACACGGTTGCGCAGATGCTCTTTGACTTCCTCAGGCACGTCCGGGTCGTCCAGCCGCTTATTTATTTCTGCTTTTGTGAAAGAGGTCATCTGCAGGTTGTAGCGTTCGTTTAACCACTTCAGATATGCATCCCTCTGAGTTCCTGCGGAGACCTCGCCGCCTGTTAACTTTTTTGTTTTTTCTGCAAGAAGCTTTTTATTGAGTTCTGCAGTTTGAATCGCACCGTGCACTAAGTCCATATCTACGCAGATACCGCGGCGGTTAATAACTGCATCCAAGACCTGAAGCTTTTGCTCCATAGGCGTGCAATTTACTTTTGGAAGTCGTTTATAGACCTCACGCATGGACTCGATATCCAGACGGCAGTAAGTGATAAACTTCGCCCAATCTTCCGGATTAGTCTGTTTATTCCTGACTTTTCCAGAGGGTGTTGGTTTGCAAAATAGATTGATTAAACGCAGGCCGTCTTTGTCTTTTGCCTTATCCTGAGGCAGTCGGAAAACTTCACATAACCCTGCGAGATTCCCGGGAAGGCCATGCTGATAGGCAATGAGCATGGTGTCCACTAGTGTCTCAAGCGGCAGGGTGGGGCCTCCGTTGGTCTGATAAGAGAGGAAGACGGTATCGAACGCCTGTCCGTTTTGCCATACGTGAAGCCGTTTCCCCAATCCCACCTCTTCAAGTGCTTTAAGCAGGTCAGGCGGCATCGGCTCGTTATGCACGTCCCAGACTTTGGCGGGCGCATCGTCTAAGGCATAGCCCCAAAGCAGAACTCGGGCGTCCGGACTGGCTGCATACGCATGAGTTCCGCGGGTTCTTAAATTGACGGAACTGAAAGTTTCTAAGTCAAAGTAGGCGATAGGTAGAGAATCCATTCAAGTGTCTCCGATAAAAATTTGGAGGCAGAACGTGCATAGAAGCGCTCTTCTATTTAGAACCGGCGGAGAAGGCCACCACGTGGCCTAAAGTCCGGCCCGGGGAAGCGTCCCCGACCGCACACGTTCTTGCCTTATCAAGAGGCACTCGAATGAATGCCCCTATGATAAAGCATCTGCCTTAATTACCAGGCGTTATCGTCGTCCTCCGGAGGATTTCCGACGGTCGATTGGGCAGACAGGTCAGGGAAGTCTCCGTCTTCAACTCTTACGCCGCCTTTACCGAACGGCTCTCCGGATTTCAGAAATTGCAGGGCGCACAGATCGCATCCGACACCCGTGACAACCTGGTCGTAGCAGAAAAATGAGAGCTTGACGTTAGCAACACATCCGTCAGTGATAGCCTCCGGATCTTCCTCTGTCGTTGCACGTCTCCAGTCGAGGCCGCACGTCTGGGGAGCCAAATTCTTTCCGCCTTGACCGTTCTTGCCTCTATATTCTTTGCGTTTGGCGTTGATGGCGTAATAAGTCTCTCCGGTGTTTTCGTCTTCAAATTCTCGACAGCACATGTTTTTGGGAGAATTCGTGGCGATTTTCTTAAGCATCTGAGTTGCTTTTTGCCCCCATTTTTCTTGAGCAACCTTACTGATCAGATCTTTAACCTGATCAAACTGCTCCTTGGAAATGCGAATCTGAGCGCTCCATTCCTTCAGTTTGGAGACTTCTTCCTCAGTCTTGTCTTCGGTCCCATAGGGACGGACAGGGGTGTAAACGTGAGGAAAGGCAATACGTACGTCTTTCAGTACGATAACGTTGGTTTTCTTAGTCATTATGACTACTCCTTAAAGTATTGTGGACAAGACCGTTTAATGGTTTGGATGGCCTTATCGATGGCGGCAGTGCGTTCTTTGGAATAAGGTCTGCCTGTTTTTGCCGCTCGCTTAAGAAGGTCTTGAGCAAACGGCGGTAAAAGCTGGTTTCTATCCTTGGGTTGGTGTTGGTTGATTTCCATCTCCCTTATCCTTGAAATCGTCTTCTTCAAACCCCAGAGATAACGCAGGCGCAGGATCCGTGATCGGAACTAGTTTCGGTGCTCCCTCCTTCCGGACAATGAGCTCTTTAAGCTGCGGCCACTGAGTTTTTAAGCCGATGACGGTTCGCTTACTTTCTTTGTTTTCCGGGTCGAGGAGCTTCTTACAAAGCTTTTCAGCCTGAGTTGGACTGATCACTTTGCGGACATACATATCATCTTGGCGAACCTTGAACTTCTTCAGAAGAGCTTCGGCTTCCGCTGCATCTTTCCAAGTGCGGTTTCCGAGGCCTCCGGCCACAAGCTTCACTCCGGGTACGTTTTTGCCCTTGAGGATTCTGTCTTTGATTTCTTCCTCGACGTCTTTGAAGTACTTCTCAAACATCGGGATACTGTTGAAAATTCGACCGAGCATCTCGGCTTCACTGATGGCAGGCGCCGGGAGCTCAACTTCCAGAGAAAGAGCAGAGCTAAGAGATTGAGAACGAGCAGGACAGAAGTTTTTAGCCTTGCACCACTGGCACCGTTCAACATCGGGGGCATAGTCTTCCGGTTCTGCTTTTCTTGCTTTTTGAATGGCATTGGCTCTGGAAGCGGCCAAGATGACATCGACATTGCATTTCAGCAGGTCTTCTCTGGAGACGTTCCACTCGGAAATATTGTCAGCTCGAGGTTGGACAATGCAAAGATGAACGGTTTCTACGTTCTGAAGCTCAGGTGCTTGGAGAATTCCGAGCGCATACAGCATCAGCTGTGAGTTGTTTTCGGCCCGTACAATTTTTCCTTCTCCGTGCTTATAGTCGAAAACGAAAAGTTCACCGCCGCTGACAACATAGCAATCAACTGTTCCCCATGTGTCTTTGACACCAACGACTTGAGAAAGGTCAATTGATGTTTCTACTCCGGCCTCTTCGGGTTCTTCAAAATAAGTGTTTCGGACGGCCTCAAGATAGGCTTGGATATAAGGACGCAGAGACTCGTCCATAATGTCGCCAACGATTTCACTAGGTTCTTTTTCCTCAGTGAACATGATGTTTAGACACTGTTCGGCTACAGAATGCGCGTCAGTTCCTTCGCTGGCGTAGCTGCCTGCATCGGCAAGTTCAGGTTTGTTCTGAACAGCTTCTTGCTCTTCCCAAGGGGAGGCGGGACAGTGAATCCATCGGAAGGCGGCCGACGGCTGAAGGAAAGAGTGCCGGCGCTCTTCATTGTCGATGATGGGGACGATACTAGGCATGAGCGGCCTCCAGAGAAGACAGTTTCTGAGAGGCAAAATCGATAAATTTCAATTGAAGGTCGTAACTTAGAGCGATTGCACTATCACCATGCCCAAAAGATTTAATAAATTCTTTAACCTTTTCTTTTCCGCCCAGTACACCTTTTAGCCTATTACACAAGGCAATTACTTTATTTCTGGCATCTTTGGTCATTTCTTCGGTCGGTTCTTTTTCCACCTGAGGCTCGGCCACGGGCTCAACTTTTTCTGAGGGAGTTGCTTTTTGCTCAACCGGAGCAGGCGCATCTTGCCCGGGCGTGACAAGAGAGGGTTGAACCTTGGCCGATTTCGCCTCGTTCAGCACGGGGGCAGGAGAGGGCTGCATTCGCATTTCTGCGGGGCTAATGACCGCCTGAGAAATCGCATCCGCAAGTTTAGAAATCGCGGCCGTTTTTTCTTCTTCGGTTTTAATGAAGCGTCCAAAATGCTCATTAAATGTTTTAAGTTCAGTTTCAATGCTCATTTAAATAAACTCCTTTTATGAGTTCACGGGGTTAGTCAAGTGCTCAATAGGAACCGGAAAAGCTTCCGGCTTTACTGATTCCTTTAATATTTGAACCATCGGGGAATTCGGACTAAGGAACTTCAGGCGTCTGGTTAAATCCACTCGGGCGGTAAATTTGATTTTTTCTTTTCCGCTGTCTAATTGCTTAGCAGCAGTGCGAAGGGCCTCACGGATTGAGCCTGCCACTAGGACGCGATACACCAGAGCGCGGGAAAAATCGTCGACCTGAGTAATCAAGGGACAGCCGGAAAAGCTCGAATCAAAATAAATAAACGAGACAACCGGAGCCGGCTTGTTATCGATCGTTAAACGAGCGATATACTTGGCTGAGGCCTTGATACCGTCTAAGGCTTCCGGAGCCCTTACCGCTCTAATTTCAATCCTTCTAAAAACCATTTTTCGCTTGTCCTAAAAACGAAAAAGGACGCGCCCGGGGTTTTATCCGGATGCGTCCTTATTTATGTTTGGGGATCGTCCCAAAGGTCTAAAAACTTTGTTAACTAAAAGCGCCGGGGTTTTAATCCGGCGCTTCAATCTTTAAAAACTTGTAAATGCTTCTAATCTATTAGCTTATCTTTGATCTTTTTAGGTAATTTATCTAGTCCCTTTGCCGCTCCGTAGATTAAAAGCAAGGCAATTCCACAAAAAATATATTCGTTTCCTAAATCAAAATACAAAAATAGGAAAAGCAGCGGAATAAGGATACCGAAGATTAAGACGTAAGCAAAAATGGGCTTTATCATTTTTCACAATCCTCACTTTGGGTAAGGATCATTTTAGAAGCCATTCACAAGTTTTTAAAGAACGAAACGGGCTATTACTAACCTGCTTTTAGTTTTATAAATCCACTCAAGAGAATGAACTTATAGAACCCGGCCCGGATTTAAGGAGGCGGCCGGTGTCCTCCGGTGCTGCCTAGGCGTTAAAAGCAGCTATCACTTCACGGCGCCGGGCGGTTGGTTTTAGGCACCTGGATTCAATTGGAGCCGCTGTATTTTCGGTGTCAATACGCAGCCAAGTAATCAGGCGCCCAGTGCTGTAAACCTCGTAGCGGTATTTACCGACAGTGAAATCATCTAACATGTCCGATCCTCCTAAACTGCCATGGGCATAAGCGCCGCCGTTATCCCGTGCAAGGCTGTATCTATAACCAATGGACCACGGCGCCCGCCTGGAATCGCAACCCAGTCGATTTTTATGTTGTTGCTTATTCGATTCAATGAACCGGCGCCGGCTGCTTTTAATATTGACTCGATTAAATTCAGGTATTGGGGTGCATAGAATCCGAATTCCTGATCTTTTTCACTCGGAGTAAGAAACTTTTCAATGGAAGCAAAGAAGGATTCCGGGAGTCTAGGATCAGGGTCATACATATTGAACCGAGAGGCGCCGGCGATGAGCTGGTTATTCTTTGCATCAAACTCAAGAACAGTACTGGGCTTTTCTTTCTTGGCAATCTCTTTCAAATACTCAAACGGAACGAACCTAAAGGCCTTTTTAGACTTACTACATTTGCCATTTATGGCGACCCTGACCAGTAAAACGCGGTCAGATACGTAACAAAAACCCTTGCTAATGTCGATATACATCCCTTTGAGGCGATCATCAGAGCCAGTAGCTTTATTAATGGCTGCGAGTAATTTAACTGTTAACATGCTGCGGCCTCCTCTTTTAATTCGGCTTCAAAGTCTTTCAAAGCGGCTTCCGCCAAATTGACAAGCTTTTTATTCTTGAATAGTGCACGCTCGGCGGCTCCCACTAAATGAGATAAAGCAACTTCACCGCCGACAAGCGACTTAATACGTGCAAGGTCTTCGGCTTCGATCGGGTTGCCTTCCATGTCTGTGAGTTCGGAGTCGCCTTCTGAGGCATCTATCAGTAACTCACCTGTTTTCGGGTCATGCCAAAACCAAATAAAGCCGGCGTTGTTATATTCGGCGATAGCTTTGCCGTCCTGATCCTGATACTCAAGGGAGTAAGAGGTAAAAACCGCGGGATCGTCACCGTCCATTGTGTCAGCCGGTTCGATTTCATTGAAAGCTTCGGCGATAACCGTGAGACCTTTGAATGTGCGTTTAACACTGGCCTGAGCATAATATCTATATTCCATGGTTTCGCTCCTATTAGATATTGAGTTCACCGGCAAAATAGAGCTCATTGATGATCTCAAGGTCCTCAAAGCCAAGGCGACGGGTTTCGCTGCCGCTCGTAGTGCGACCGCTGGCAGTAACATAGGCGCCGACCTCATCTAACCAGTGGACATATAAAGTAGGACCGCCAGATTCAACTAATAAGAAGGCGCCGCAATTCTTCCTATCCTCGTCAAAGTATTTTTTGATATCGAGCGGGTCAATGAAGGAATTAACTAAATCAGTAATGAGCGCCTGAGTTTCGTCGAAGGAGAAAAGCTCACAAGTTTCGCGGTCATCTGCAGAATCTAAATCACTGGCAGCGGCTTCGATAAGCTTAGAAACATCAGACTTAGACAGGAATCTGTACAAGTCTCCCACCAGATCAAGGCGCTCGATATTCAAGCAAGCCGGAGCACACTGATAAACAGCGAAACAGCGGGCGGCTTCTTCAAGGTTATTTAAAACATTGTAGGCAGCACGGATGTCAGACAAGAAAGAGTTAATTTCGTCGTCCGGAGTTTCCAGCGGTTTACGGATTTCAACCGATAACGGTGCTTCCGGGAGGGCCTGGCCGTCAATGATCTTTTGAAGGACTGTAAGAGCCAAGTAGGCGGGATATGTGTTAGATGTGAAGTTTGTTGTCATGGTGTTTACTCCGTTTAAAGATTGATAAATAGTAGCGAAAACCGATAACGAAACTATAAATAAGGTTGCGATAAATTGCAATAGCAACTAATTGAGAGTGTTAAAAATTGTAAATATTAGCCAATATGCAACTATTAGAAGGATGCGTTACCGGCGGTTTTATGAAAAGGAAAAAACAGATTAAAGAGTCATAAGTCGAAAACGAAAGCAAACGGGAAAATTTTTGCCGTGGGAATTTCATAACTTTCGTAAAAAATTTCTCTTTTATTGGCGAACGGAAATATTTTTACTTTTCAGTGCTAATAAGCGTTTAGTTCTTTAGTTTTTTTAATTATTTTTAGAACATTTTCTTATTAGAGAAAATATAAGGATATATACATATAAGAGTTTTGCAAGAAAAGCTAAAAATACTAAAAAGTTAAATAAAATTGAGTTTTTTAGGTTTTTCGGCGTTTTTTTTAGAAAACTTTTTACTTTGTTTAGAAGGGTTTTTGCGTTTTCGGCTTGAATGGTAGGAAAAAGCGGGCTTGGGATGGTCCGGCAAACGCGCGCGGGGCTGCTTTTGCCTCCGGAAAAGCACTCAACATAATTCTGGTTATGTTGAATAACTCATTGAATAAGCGATAAAAATTAAGTCGAAAAAGTACGACCCCCACCGGGTGGCACCCCCGAAATTTTCGCTCGATTCCGTCCTCTACCTTGACCGAATGGTGGGGTGAATTTTGAACCATTTTCAATCGAATGGGAAAAATTTTCCCGTTTGAATTAAACACCAAGAAAACCATTAAAAATATTTTTATTTCCTTGACAAATAAAAAATTAAATACGAAACTATGTGAAACAAAACCCGGTTTCGGAGAAAAACAAAAGGATGAAAAACCTCGTTCCCTACAGCGAATCCCACAGGCGGATCGGGACTGATCACCCGCGAGCCGTCTACACGGAGTCCGATGTGGAACACGTCCTCTACCTCCGGAGCCTCGGTTGGTCCTACAGCCGGATAGCGGCCAAGATGGAAATGCCCAGAGCAACCGTTTGGTCAATCTCCTGCGGCAGGACGAGAGCCTTCAATGTGCGTTACTGGAGGCAGCCGCGATGAGCGATCGGACGCCGAAGCTCCGTATCCGACGGGTCATCACAGGTGCCAAAGATGCGCAGGAGGCAGAAAAAGAGCTCCAGAGAATCGTGTCCGAGCGTCGAAAGAAGCCGGTCAAGGAGCAGCGGGAGTGGGGAGGCAGGCTCGAAATGAAAGAGCAGGTGATGCCGCTTCACACGAAACCCACCGGTCCGATTCCGGTATCTGCGGACGGCTCGTGGACATTGTCTCGAAAGGCTTGTTTGCTGGAGTTCATTGCCAACGGAGGCTTGATCTCCGACTGGTGCAAGAAGGCCAAAGTGGGTCCCGGTTCGGTAGCGAGACTCGCGAGAAAGGATCCGGACTTTGCTAAGGCGCTGGACGAGGCCAAGTCCTTACGCAACGACGTTTTGGCGGAAGAAGCGCTCGAGATTGCCACAACGCCGAAGGTGGTTGAGGAAGTCATTGAGACCACGGCAGCAGACGGCTCGGTGGTGCGCGCTGTCAAGCGTTACGACAATGTGTACGCCAGAAAACTTGCCTTTAATGCCAGGCTAGAGCTCCTCAAGAAGTGGGCGCCGGAGAAGTATGGCGACACTTTGAAGGTTGCTATGAACGACAATCGGGCTCAGGCGATTCTGTCAGCCAGAAAGAGACTACAAGGGTCGGAGACATAAGGATGATGGAGTATGCAACTTCCTTTCTGCTTTCAGAGATAGACTGTTTTTTCTAAAGCTTTCCTGCAAAACTTACTGCAATTCCTGCGAGATCTTTAGTCGGGTTGCAGGGGACGGCCTTATCTCCGGGCCATGAGGGATTTGTTGCTCTTAGCCATGCTTTGCCTAGGTCGTCCTTGTAGAACTCTCTGATTACTGCACAACCCGTGTTATCGGGAAATGCGATTACGACATCTCCGTTTTTAGCCTTGAATTCGCTATCAGGTTCAGTGATGTGCGTATCAAAATACACGATGTCTCCTATTTTAATTCTGGGAGAGAGGGCCTCCGAGTTCATTGGTATGGCGATTAACTCGTTGTTATTGTCATTTGAGAAGGGTATCGGCGGTAAGAAATCCGATCCTACCGGGACGTCGCCTTCTATTGCAGAGAAGTAAGCAGCCTCCGTCGGTGAGTCTAGCAGGGGAACGCGAAGACCCTTCTTTATCTTTCCCAGTTTTCTTGAATAAGATTCCTGAAGATCAGTGCCGTTCGTTAGTTCAATCGTTGTTATGCCCAAGAAAGCGGCAATTTCAGCGAGTGTAGAACTTCTTGGCTTGCTAGCCTCTCCGTTCAAAATTCTGGAAATAGTTGACTTAGGAAGTCCTGTGCCTTTAGAAACTGCGTATCCAGTAAGTCCTTGCTCCGATAGAAGTTGTTGTAATTTTTCTGAAAATTTCATAGTGGCTACCTTAGGAAGTTAAGTTGCGATAAGTTGCACTTAGTTTCGTAAATATTCTAACGGTTGCGATTTAAAACACAACTCTCTAGAATAGTTGCGTTATAGATTGAAGGTGTGAAAATGCAACTTGACCCTAAAAATTGTTTAGAGCGGATTTTGCGCAGAGGCTATACCTACAGAGAAATCTCGGACGACAGCGGAGTCCATAAGGCTTCTCTTATCAGGATTGCCGAGGGAAGATCCTCTGGAAAGAGAGTAGCGGGGAAGCTGAGAGAGAGCATGGTCAGATTTGAGAAAAGAAGTCAAGAAATAGAGAAACTCTGCCAAGGAAAGAAAACTAATGACTAAATCCTATATTCGAGAAAAAGGCCCGTTGGTTGTAGTCAGTGGCTATAAGGTTGTCGCAATCCGCCCCAACTCCAAAGCTCCGATCGGTAAAGCTTGGCAGGAGCATCCGCTGACTGAAAAAGAATGTGCAGAGTATCCGGAAAAAGCGGCTGGTGTCGGTATTCTTTGCGGGGTCGGAGAAAATCCCATCTGCTGTTTGGATATTGATTGTTCGGATGCATCAATCGTGGAGGAAGTTCTCAACGAGATCGGGTTTGACGATACGGACTTGGTACGAACCGGACGAGCTCCGAGAAAGGCCGTTATCTTGAGGGCGGCGGCCGCAGGCTGGAAGAGTAGGGCAAGCAGGTTTTTTGAAAAGGACGGGGTGCTGATACGTCTTGAGATTTTGGGCAAAGGCAAGCAGTTCGTGGCATACCACATTCATGAAAAGACTCAGATGCCGTACACCTGGGATAATGCAGACTGTAAGTATGAGCCCGCATATTACCCAGCGGAAGATTTGCCCATTATTTCTGCCGAGAGAGTTGAGAAGCTCTTGGAAGCTTTTGAAAGAATCGCAATAGCGCACGGCTATAAACCCGTAGGTCAGGCCTCCGGAGGCAGCAACAAAGACGACGACCCCTTCGGTACCGAGCCCTGCGGATTGACGATTTCTCAGGCTAGAGAAATTGTCAATGGCGCCGGTATCGATAAGCCTGATTACAACACCTATATCCGAGTTGGTATGGCTCTCCACTTTGAATTCCAAGGTGACGAGGAGGCTATGCTGATATGGAACGAATGGGCGTGTGACAAGCCAGGGTACCGAGACTATGAGTCATTGGCCTATAAGTGGAGCACGTTTAATCGCGGTGCGCATGATGATCCCGTCACCATGCGCTGGCTCATCAAAGAGTTCAACAAGTACCATGACAATTTTGAAAACGGGACCACGGAGTTCGATCTTTCAAAGCGCATGTACAAGCTTTTTGACGGGAAGTTAAAGCGGCTTGAAAACTACGACGAATGGTACCTCTTCAATGGCAAGCACTGGGACAGGATCGGAAACGATTATCTGACAGCTTTGGTTGCCCAGTCTATAGAGCACATCATGTTTCGGGCAGCAAAAGATGCACCGGAAGAACTGCAAAAAGCCGCTTGGTCGGAGTACGGGAAGTTCAAGGCAAAGGCCTCTTCCTTGGTCTCTCGTGTCGTTACAAATATGAAGCGAGAGTTTGCCCATCTGGTTAAGGCCAATGATTTCGATAAGGGAACTCAATACTTTGGAGTGGACAACGGGGACATTGATTTATTCACCGGAGACTTTCTGCCGCCTGATAAGCGAAGAAAAATCTCTTTATGCTCGGCTGTCTCGTACGATCCTGAGGCCAAGTGCCCTCGTTGGAGAAGAACGATTGAGGAGTGTTTGGGAAGTGAAAAACTTGCATTCTTTTTCCAAACCTTAATGGGCTATGCGTTGTCAGGAACGACGAAAGAAGAGCTCTTCATAATTCTCCACGGCGCCGGCTGCAACGGCAAATCGACCCTTATGCGAATCTTGGCCGGAGTGTTCGGAGAGTACTATCGAGCAATTAGTTCGGACACTTTCGCCTCGATTGTCAAAGGAGCCTCCACAGTAGGCGGGGCCCGAGCCGATCTGATCGCGCTTAAAGGTGCGAGGCTCGTTGTGGGTCAGGAGACCGACGAAGGAGCCCGTCTGAATGAGGCCGGCATCAAGAGCATGACAGGCGGCGATCCGGTTGTCGCTCGGCAAATGTATTCGTCGACGGTTGAGACCATCGATCCGACATGGACCATGATTCTTTCGACTAATCATCTCCCTGTGATTAAGGCCACAGACGACGGTATTTGGCGGCGCCTTGTTTTCCTCGAGTTTCCGAGGAACTTTGATAAAGACCCCAAGATCAAAAAGAATCTGAATCTCACCGACGAACTCAGAAAGGAGCTTCCGGGCATTCTCAATTGGCTTTTGGAAGGTCTGCATCGATACCAAAAGGAAGGTCTCGATGTTCCTGACGAGGTACGCTTCCTCAAAGAAAAACTCAGGGAAGGTTCGGACGTGCTAGAGCGTTGGCGAACAGAGCGCCTTGAGAAGTGTGAGATTGAACCGGGAGAAGGTTTGAAGGCCAAGGATGCCTGGAGTGACTTTCTTCGTTGGGCCAGAGATGGGGAAGAGGAGATAGGTCAATACACTAAGACGCTGTTTACTCGCAAACTCAAAGAGAAGATTGAAAAAGGAAGGTTGTACAAAAACGCATGGATGTTTCAAGGTGTCAAACTCAGAGAAGAGGAGCAGGAAGAATGGTAGACGTTAAAGGTGTTACTTCTGAAGAAGTTGTTGCGCTGATGGCTCAGCAGCCGTTAGCTCTCAGAAAGAGGATTACAGAAACTTTGCAGGATGGAGTCGCAGGAGATCGAGAAGCTGTTGATTGGATCGAAGGAACCCCTGAGTCGAGAATGAATGCGGTAAGAAGGCTCGTTCAGGAAGCCCTGGACAATGGTGTCTCTTTAGAAAACATCAAGCTTCGCTGCGCAGGGATGAACTACTTGCTTCTCTGTCTGGGTGAGTTTATCAAGGACTCCAAAGAGGTGATCGAAGAGTTCGAGCAGACGAAACAATAAAGCATAAGGCCCCGACAGATGGGGCCTTTAGTTTAATTGTGCAACAGGGGCATCCACCAACCGATAGTGCTGAAGGTCGCAATCAGGGCTGTGATTAGTATTCCGAAAAACCAATGGAAGGTAGAGGTAGCAAGTTTGTTTTCTAGTTTTTCTTCTACAGAATCTAGACAATTTTCAATTTTATCCAAACGTTTTTCGAGTCCATCCAGTCGGGCGTTGATGACAGAAAGCCCAGTAGGGCCAGATAGTTTGTCGTCGATTTTATCGAGCTTTTCCCAAAGAAGTTTTTCGTTACCGAACATGGTTCTTGTCCTTAATTATTTTCTGTGTGTCGAAATACGCTACCCACCCGCAATTGCCACACCGGACGGCGACAAGGGAAGGGATGGCTGTGCCAGGCCGACTTGGAAGGCCTCCGTTAATTGTTCCTAGATCGTATGTTTCCAAAGCTTTTTCGGAAGAAGCTTCTAAAGGTTGAAAAAAGGCTAATTCCTTGGATGGGAATGTCGCTATTTCCCAGTCCCTTTCTTGGCAGAAGGGGCAAGTTGGTCTCTTGAATTTTGAAAAGAAATAGTTGGCGACTTCTTCTTTCGTTAGGCTCATGATTTCTCCATTGGAATCTGCCTGTCTTGATTATCCGCCTGAACGTTCTTTGAGGTAACTGTCTACATAACTTAAAGGTTTTGAATGATGATTAGGCCCATCTACACGGTGGGCTTTTTCTATGTCTGTAAATCAAGATGATATTTATCTCGAACTGGCGAAGTGCTATGACGACCCCTTGCGGTTTGTAATGTGGGCCTTTCCATGGGGAGAGTTGCCCGAAACTTCAGTCGTGAGGCTCAAGGAGCCGTGGGCTTCTCGTTACCCAAACTGCCAATTCGGTCCGGACGAGTGGGCCTGCCAAATGCTCGATGATATAGGGGCGTCCGTTAAGGAGAGGGACTTCGACGGTTCGCAGGCTGTTGATCCGATCCGAATGGCCGTCTCTTCCGGGCATGGTATCGGAAAGTCAGCTTTTACTGCGTGGCTCGTGTGTTGGATTATGGCTACCCGTCCAAATTGCAAAGGCGTGGTGACGGCGAATACGGCCAACCAGCTTGAAACAAAAACATGGGCTGAGATTACGAAGTGGATGCGACGCTCGCTCGTTGCCGATATGTTCGATATGAAGGCGACATCCATTGTTTCCAAAGAGTCTCCTGAGTCTTGGCGAGTGGACGCGTTGACTTGCCGAGAAGAAAACGCAGAATCCTTTGCCGGTCTGCACGCCGCTTCTTCGACTCCGTTCTATATTTTTGACGAGGCCTCCGCTATTCCTGCCGCCATCTATGAAGTTGCCGAAGGCGGTTTAACGGACGGTGAGCCGATGATGTTTCTCTTCGGAAACCCGACGCGATCTTCCGGCCGTTTCTACGATTGTTTCCACTCCAAGGCTAAGTTTTGGGATATTCGTAAAGTTGACTCCCGCACGTGTCATATCACCAATAAAAAGCAGATTCAGCAATGGCTCGAGGAGTATGGGGAAGATTCTGACTTCTTCCGTGTCCGTGTCATGGGTGAGTTTCCTAACGCATCCAGTTCGCAGTTTATTCCGACAAAATCAGTCGAAGAGGCGATGGCTCGCCCGGGCGGAGGTCTTAAAGCAAACCTTGCCATTATCGGAGTAGACGTGGCTCGCTACGGCAACGACGAGACGGTGATCTACTACAGAATCGGACGTGACGGACGACTTCCATTCGAGCGTTACAGAGGTCTGTCTACGGTTGAGGTCGTCTCTAAGGTCAAGGCGGCAATAGCGCGTATCCGGCGTCTTGGATTCGAGGAAGTACGTGTGCATGTGGACGAAGGCGGGGTGGGAGGAGGCCCCGTCGATGTCCTGCAAGACGACGGGTATTTTGAGGTCTATGGCGTCAACTTCGGATGGAGTGCTGATGACCCGACGGCCTACCGTTTTAAGCGCGACGAGATGTGGGGGCGCATGAAAGAATGGATTAAAAACAAAGGCCTTCTGCCCCAAGACGAGGGACTTTTAGCCGACTTGATTTCTCCTGAGTACGAGATTTTGCCAAACGGCGCAATCAAGCTTGAGAGTAAGGACTCCATGAAAAAGCGTGGGCTTCATTCGCCCGATATCGCAGACGCACTGGCTTTGACTTTTGCTTATGAGCTTCCGGAGTATGGAATCGCTCCTAGAACTGAAAATGTCCAAGGCTTAGACAGGAATGCCTACGACCCCTTCGCTTAGGGTGTCTACATAATGAAAAAAATCTGCCCGACAATTGCTCTGTAAAGTTCGATGGAGATAAGCCAGTGAATGTAAGTGTTTGGGTAAACATTCTTATCTGGGAGCTAGATGTTTATCTCGGATTATTGATCGTTAAAGAAGTAATAGCGCTGTTTAAGAGATATGCCAGAGATTGAAATCCGTCCCGTAAGTGCCAAGGACTTTTTCTCGTATCCAGAGGCACGACGTTTGATAAAGGAGTATTCAAAGGAGTGCGCAAACAGAACCTTGGCTTCTTCACCTCCCAATGAGGATCAGTATCTCAAGCTTGAAGAGCTGGGACTTTTGAAAGCTGCGGGCGCATTCAACGGGGATACGATGGTTGGCTTTGTAGTTGTGGTCTTTTCTTTTGTACCGCACTTCAAAGAAGAAACGCTTGCTTCTACAGAGAGTTTGTTCCTGAGCAAATCTTTCAGAACCGGAAATAATGGCCTCAAGCTCTTGCAGTGGGCGAGAAACACCGCGGTTCTTTTTGGCTCAGCAGGTCTTTTTGTCTCGGCGCCGGCCGGATCAAGACTTGAAAAACTGCTCAGTCACAAAGCAGAGAAAACCAATTCCGTTTTCTTTTTGGAGGGCTTATGCAGCTAATGGCCTGCTCTCCTCAAGAGCTATTGTCGATCCGCGGAATTGAAGAAAGCGCCAAAGAGGCCCCTCAGCTGAAGATTGAAATCAAAGAGGTACTTCACGCAGGTGTCTATACGCGAATAGCGATTGTTCCCGAAAACGTCTTACTTGTCGGTGCACTTATGAAAGTCCCTACGACCTTAGTTGTTGTAGGACGGTGCGCGATGACGGTAAACGGCGGGACGTCTGTGGTGGACGGGCTTGCATGCTTTACGTCCCCGCCGGGAAGAAAAACGGTGTTCAGGACTTTCGTTCCCACAAAACTGATTATGTCGTTTGCTACCAAAGCGGAGACGCTTGGGCAGGCGCGTCAAGAATTTACGGATGATGTGTTACAGGGAGAAGAGTTATGTCAGGAGTAACAACCGCTACGGTTATCGGAGCTTCTATTGCATCTGCGGCTATTGGAGCGGGTGCTTCAATGTATTCAGCTCATAAAACGAGCAAGGCTCAGAAGTCGGCTGCGGACCAACAGGCTGAGGCAAGCCGCAAGGCACTGAATCAGCAGAAGTCTGAGTTTGCAAGGCAAAATCAAAATCAAGCCGATGTCGGCTCGCTTCTTGAAGGAAACACGGGAAATGAAACAGGTTCTACGTTATTGACGAGTCCGTTAGGCGTCGACCCAAATCAGCTCAAGCTTGGAAAAGGTACAAGCCTTTTAGGAGGATAACCTGATGGAGAGCCTGAAGACTCAAGTTCGGCGCCGCTGGGAGGATCTCAAGGCGGAACGATCGACTTGGATGCCGCACTGGAGAGAGATTAGTGAGGTGCTCCTTCCTCGTTCCGGACGGTTCCTGCCCTCCGGAAACAACAAGGGCAATAGGAATGCCTATCGAGCGATACTGGATAATACCGGCACCAGAGCTTTGAGAACACTTTCTGGGGGAATGATGAGCGGCATGACAAGTCCTGCGCGCCCATGGTTCAGGCTGACTACTCTAAATCCTGAGCTCGACGAGAGCTATGAAGTCAAAGCATGGATGAGTAAGGTTACGAGTCTCATGCAGATGGTGTTCTATAAGTCAAACGTTTATAGAGCCTTGCAAATGGCCTACGAGGAGCTCGGAGCCTTTGGGACAAGTGCAACCATTATCCTCGACGATTACGAGCGTGTGATTCACTGTATGCCGCTGACAATCGGTGAATTTGCGATTGCAACCGATTCCCGAGGGCAAGTGGACACCCTTTACCGAGAATTCCGGATGACGGTCTCAATGCTGGTCGGGGAGTTCGGACTGGAAAACGTGAGCGATTCGGTACGCAAGCAGTACGAGGAGGGCAAGCGTGACGCTTGGGTTCACGTGGTTAATGCGATTGAACCTCGTCTGAATTACGATCCGAGGAAGCATGACAATAAAAACATGCCGTGGAGAAGCGTGTATTTTGAGGTTGAGTCGTCCGAAGATAAGGTCCTAAGAGAAACTGGATTTAGAAACTTTCCAGCACTTTGCGCCCGGTGGTCAGTGACCGGCGGAGACATCTACGGAAACTCTCCTGGCATGGAAGCTTTAGGAGATTTAAAGCAGCTCCAGCAGGAGCAAAAGAGAAAGTCTCAGGCGATTGATTATCAGACCAATCCTCCGGTGATTATGCCTGCAGAATTAAAGAATGCCGGCGCCAATATCCTTCCTGGCGGCGTCACGTACTACAGTAATGCCGCTCAAGCACAGAACATCCGATCTGCTTTTGAAGTACCTCTGCGTTTGGATTTTCTTTTGCAGGATATCCAAGATACCCGGGAACGCATCAACGAGACTTTCTATCGTGACATCTTCATGATGATGGCAAACTCGACAGATAAAACGATGACGGCTACTGAAGTTGCCGAGCGCCATGAAGAGAAAATGATCCTTATGGGACCGGTGCTTGAGCGATTGAATTCTGAGGCACTGGATCCGTTGATCGCTCTAACTTTCGAGCGCATGGTGGAAACCAATATGCTTCCTCCGATTCCGGAAGAGCTGCAAGGTGCTCCGGTAAACGTCGAATTCATATCCATTCTCGCGCAGGCTCAGAAAGCAATCACGACGAACTCTATCGACCGCTTTACACAGAATTTAGGTGTTTTAGCCGGAATGAAGCCGGATATGCTGGATAAGTTCAATAGCGACTTTTGGGTTGACTATTATTCCGATGCCTTAGGAATTGATCCTCGGTTTATCGTTTCGGGAGATCAAGTGACATTGATCCGTCAGCAAAGAGCTCAGCAAGAGCAAGCGGCTCAGCAGATGGCGATGATGCAGCAGGGAGCCAACGTTGCGAAAAACTTAGGGATCAGCGCAGACAGTCTACAGAGCCAATCACCTGACCAAATAATGGGTGCTTTTACAGGTTATTAAAAAGCGCTTTACTCCTCACAAGCCCCGCCAGTCGGGGCTTTGTGCTGTCTACATAACGAGAAAAATCTATCTGATAATGGTCAGAAATAAAAATGCGCTTCAGGATTCGCGGTCCCAAGCGCTTGATCAACCTAACCAAGATAGGTCGATATGAGAATTATACCAAGGCTTGAAATAGGAAGAAGAATGTTCCGACTGTTAACTGTTAAAGGATTACCGGCTAAGGCAGAAGTTTTTTGCTGGGTGGTAAATGGTGCGATAGCTTCCGCGTCGATTTTTCTTCTTTGCAAAGCCATTAAGCAGTTTTTGTAAGAAATAAAAATGCCGCTGGGGTCTAGTCAGCGGCGGTGTCGAGAAAGAGTTTAGGAACTTCTCAACATGAAATTAATTATATCAAAGCACGCGAGAAGATTGATGCTGAGTATGTGTGAAAAGTTTCCTCTCTGGTTCTTTGCCGCTCGTTGGTTGATTCTGCTGGGTATTGCCTCGGTTCCGTTTGCTTTTGCTTGGAGCTTGATTAAGTGACAGAGGGGCAAGACTACGACCCGTTGCAGAACCTTTACGACGAGGAGCAGGCAAGGCTTGAAGGAGAGCGATACGCGCAGATCGAGCAAGAGACCTATGACAGAGACATTGAGAGTCTCTTGAGTACGGAGTCCGGAAGGCGTTTTGCCTGGAGGCTCTTGGAAAGATCCGGAGTTTTCCTCTCAACATTTAATCCCAAAGTGCCCGAGCCGGGCATGAGCATGGCTTTTGAGGAAGGCAAGAAGCAGACAGGCTATTGGCTCTTAGGTGAAATTCAGCGGCTTTGTCCGCAACAGTATTTCGTAATGACACAGGAACAGAAAGAATGGCAGATGAACAAAATCAGACTGGCTCGACTGGCCTAGGCACTCAGGGCGCTTCTACAGAAGGTCAGGGTCAGCAGACTCAAGGTGAAGGTCAGCCGCAGGCTTCCACTCAGTCGAATCCTCCGAAAACCGACGGGATGCCAAACGCTTTGGGCGAAGTCAATCCTCCCAATCCGGAAACCAATGATGGGCAACAGCAGCAGAGCACCGCTCCTGAAAAGTATGAACCTTTTAACTTTGGAGAGAATCCGGCGATTGATCCGACAAGCATTGAGCAGTTTTCGACAGCCGCTCGTGAGGCGGGTCTTTCTCAGGAGCAGGCTCAGAAGGTCTTGGATTCTTTAGCCCCGTCTGTAGCAACCAAACTCCGAGCTGACTTGGTTCGTCAAGCCGGTGAGTGGCTGAAGGCCTCTGAAGCTGATCCTGAATTTGGCGGAGCTGCTTTTGAAGCGAATAAAGGGATAGCAGTTGGTGCTTACCAAAAATTGGCAACTCCGGAACTTAGAGAGATTTTGAACAATTCCGGCCTTTGCAACCACCCTGAAGTCATTCGTCTGTTCTACCGCATCGGCAAGATGACTTCACAGGACTCCGGCGTTAAGGGTGCTCCGACACCACGAGACAACGGTTTTGCGGACATGTATCCGAATTCTCCGATGCGTTGGTAATTAACTTAAACAGGAGTGACAAATGGGCATTTTAAATACCTCTAATCCGACACTGGCAGATGTCGTTTCCCGTTTAGACGGAAATAAGAAGATTGATACGGAAATCATTGAAATGATGTCCGAAACCAATGAGATGCTTCAAGACCTGACCTCCATTGAGGCCAACGGTGTGACTGAGCATCTCACGACCGTGAGAACGGGTTTGCCTGAAGTTGCATGGCGTATGTTGAACTGGGGCGTCCAGCCGTCCAAGTCCACCACGGCGCAGGTCAAAGACTCGATCGGCATGCTTTCTGCTTTGTCCGAAATTGACAAGAAACTTGCCCAGATCAATGGTTGGTCCGGCATGTGGCGTCTGACAGAAGACTCTGCCTTTATCGAGGCAATGTCTCAGAAAGTACAGCGTGCAGTAATTTATGGTAACGACAAGACAGGTGTGGATCAGATCTTGGGTCTTGCTCCCCGTTATTGTTCCGGCGACCCGAAGAAGGCTGATAATGCTAAAAACATTATCGACGCAGGCGGCAAAGGCAATAAACTCACTTCTATTTGGCTTCTTTGCTGGTCTCCTCGCACACTCTTTACAACTTATCCGAAAGGCTCCCGCGCCGGTATCTCTCACCAAGACTTGGGCGAATATCTGACGACCGATGCCGAAGGAGGCAAATATGTCTGCTTGGGTACTAAGTACGACTGGGATCTCGGCCTCGTGCTTCGCGACTGGCGCTATGTAGTCCGTATCGCCAATATCGATCAGGAGTCTCTCACTGACGATCCGCAGAAAGACGGCGGTACAGATCTTATCCGTCTGCTGATGACTGCAAAGAACAAGCTTCCGAATTTCAATACCGGCCGCATCGCTTTCTACTGCAACCGGGAAGTTAGAAACGCTTTGGAAGCCCAGTGCATGAACCGCAAGAATGTTCAGCTTTCTTTGGATCAAGTCTCTCAGGAACATCCGGTTCTGAAGTATGCAGGCATCCCGATCCGCATTGTGGACGCTCTTACTCCAACTGAAAAACGTGTGCCGTTCCCCACAAAGACAACTGAGTCCGGCGGAGCTTCTCAGGAAGGAACCACTCAAGGCGGTCAGGGCGGGTCCTAAGCAACGAAATGGTTAATACAGGAGAAATTCGATGATTAAAGACGCATTCTTAATGCTTACACCGGATGCGGGACAGGCGCTCACGGCGGCCGCGGCATCTGCAAATACGCTTGATCTTTGTCAGGTCAAGCCGACTCCGGGGATGAACCGTATCCTCTCGGTTGTGTTTCAGGTGATGGAAGATGTCACAGGAACTCTGAGCTTTTCCATCGCACACTGCGACAGTGCTTCCGGCACTTTTAAGGACGTTGTTATTTCCGAGACCTTGACGGCGCCGGAAGCAGGCACACAAGTTGCGCTGCCTATTCCGGAGAAGACCCTTCAGTTTATTCAGGCCAAGTTCGGCGGCGCTCCGACAAAAGGCAAGGTAAGAGCATTTGTCTCTATGAGCCACGACAATTGGTTTGCGGCCAAAGAAGCGCCGTCCAAACAAATTGAATAAGTAACGATTGAGTCATTCTCCTTGAGGTTGTGGGTATTGGGCGCTCTTAGCAAGCGCCCTTTTTTAAAGGTACGGCTATGGCAAGCGAAGTCAGCATTTGTAATCTTGCACTTACTCGCGTCGGAGAAGCAGGATCTATTACGAGCATTAAGCCTCCGGAGGGCAGCGTGCATGCGAAAGTTTGTGCAGTACTCTATCCGGTCTCAGTCGGAATTCTCTTAGAAGCGCACGACTGGAGGTTTGCCACCAGACGAGCGGCACTGACTGAGATTCAAACAAAGGAGCTTCATGGCTGGAGAGGGCTCTTTGCATTGCCGAGCGACTGTCAAAGAGTTATCTCGGTACGTCCAAGCGCAACCCAGCGGGCCCCGTGGCCGCAGAATCCGCCTTTTGTTGTGGAGAGGTTTGACGGGTCTCCGGCGCTTTATACCGATTGCCCGACACCAGTTATTCAATACATTATGGCGGAGCCGGGTGTCGGTTCTTTTCCTCCTCTTTTCGTGGATGCTTTAGCTTGGCATTTGGCGCAAGCTTTAGCCGGTGCTTTGATTAAAGGTAAAGAGGGCGTGCAGATCACTGCTGCAATCACAACGAAGTACGAAAGGGCGCTGGCAGAAGCCATGAAAAAAGACGCAGGTCAGCATTATGAGCCAATCTGCCATGTTGCCCCTTGGATAGCCGTGAGGTAGTTATGGCGGTAAGAACCCTTCAATCATCTTTTACGGGAGAAGTCTCTCCCTCGATGTACGGCCGAATTGACAATGACAAGTACAAATCGGGTTTGGCCGTTTGCCGAAACTTTGTATGTTTACCTCAAGGGCCGGTTCAAAACCGCAGCGGCTTTGCTTTTGTGAGACAAACAAAATATGCGGACAAACCGGCAAGACTCATCGCCTTTGAGTTCTCTTCTACCGATACGATGATTCTTGAATTCGGACATCAGTACATTCGGTTCCACTCTCGCGGCGGAACTCTTATGAATGCCAACGGAACGCCCTACGAGATTTCTACACCCTATAGCTCCGACGATATCTTCGTGATCCACTACGCGCAGTCGGCTGATGTCATGACGCTCGTACACCCTCACTATCCCGTAAAGGAGCTTCGGAGGTACGGAGCTTATGACTGGCGATTGATCGACGTAACGTTTGGTGCGCCCTTGAGTCCTCCCGGGAACGTTTCTGTTGAATACGTTCCCAACGGGAATGAATCCGACAGTCGTTTTACTTATAAGTACAAGGTAACGGCCGTCCAAGATTCGGACGAAGGACAAAGGGAGAGTGCGCCAAGTGAGGCCGCCTCCGTTAGCTGTAACCTTTGGTGGGATAACGCGTTGAATCGAATCACCTGGTCTGCTGTTGCGGGCGCCGCACGCTACAGAGTATATAAGTCCACAGCCGGAGTTTTCGGTTATATCGGTGAAACAGAGGGGACGAGTTTTGAGGATAACCGAGTTGACGCTGATGACGGGATTACTCCTCCGCGGTACGACTCGATGTTTGGTGAGGGAGATTACCCGAGTGCGGTGGCGTACTTCGAGCAGCGCCGCTGCTTTGCGGGGACCGTTAAGCGTCCCCAGTTTGTGTGGATGACGCGCTCAGGCACGGAAACCGACATGGCCTATCACATCCCTGTGACAGACGATGACCGCATTAAATTTAAAATTGCCGCCCAGAAAGTTTCCCGCCTCAAGCATCTAGCTCCGCTATCTCAGCTCTTGGCCTTATCGGAAAGTGCCATCTTTAGGTTGTCGCCCGCAAATTCGGATGTGATTACTCCGGAGTCCGTTTCTGCTAAACCACAGGTCTATCAAGGAGCTTCAGAAGTACAGCCGCTTCTCATTCGATCAAATTTGATCTACGCCTCAGAGCGTGGAGGACACATTATCGAGATGGGCTACAACTGGCAGCAGGGAGGCTTTGCCGTAAACGATCTTTGCGTGTTTGCTCCGCATCTATTTGAGCGAGCGAGAGTAAAGGACATGGCACTTGCCTTGAGCCCGCATCCGATTATTTGGTGTGCTATGACGGACGGTTCTTTGCTGGGACTTACTTATATGCCTGAGCAAGCCGTAAGCGCTTGGCATCGACACGATACGATCAACGGCGCCTTTGAGTCCGTGGCTGTGGTTCCGGAAGGAGATGAGGATATTTTATACGCTGTCGTGCGCAGAACGATTAACGGCGCGACAGTACGTTTCATAGAACGAATGCACGAGCGGCTCTATGACGGATTGGAAAACTGCTTCCACGTGGATGCGGGTTCAACCTACGAAGGGGAAGAAACTCAAACACTTTCGGGCCTCGATTATCTTGAGGGTTGTGAAGTGGCAATCCTTGCTGACGGTGCAGTGCTTCCTCGTGAAAAGGTCAAGAACGGACAAATTACGCTTGAAGTCCCGGCCAAGAAAATCCAAGTCGGGCTGCCCGTTATTTCAGAAATCCAAACACTCCCGCTTATTGTCAATCTTCAGGACGGCTCCTTCGGACGAGGTCATCAGAAAAATATCAATCGCGTTTGGATGCAGGTTTACCAGTCCAGCGGGATATTTGTTGGACCGAGTTTTGACGATCTTACCGAGGTGAAACAGAGATTGGACGAGCCTTATGGAGAACCTCCTGAGCCTTTGAGCACAGAGATTGATGTTCCTCTGCCTGGCTCATGGAACGCATCAGGACAACTTGTCCTTCGACAGAAAGACCCTTTGCCTCTCACGCTTGTAGGCATCACTTGCGATTTAGCACAGTAAAGGAATAAGTATGGCTTCTATAACGAATATGTCACCGGCACTTCGGGAACACATGGCTTCTGTCGGATGCGCTCCGGTGGGCCCTGACGGACTCGGAGTCCTCAACCCAATTCCGGAAAGCTCGTCAGCTCTGGGAAGCGGACTTAACGGCATCATGCTTGGAGCCTCCATAGGGCAAGCCATCGGAGGAATGTATTCCGCTTTTGTAGGCGCAAAGACCTCGGCCTACGTTCAGAAAAAGCAAGCACAAATCGCGCAAGACAACGCTGAGATTATGCGCATGGGAGCGGAGACAGCTTATCGCCAAGGTGAGCAGAAGGTCGCTCAGATTACTCGAAGGGCTGGGCAACTCAAAGGAGCGCAAAGGGCGCGCTATGCCGCCAACGGAGTTGCGCTTGGCGTAGGCAACGTGGCTGAAGTTGCAACTAATACTGACCTTGATAAAGAAATGGATGTTTGGACGGCTAAGTTCAACGCAATGCAGGCCGCGTGGGGTTACAACCGCAAGTCTCTTGAGTATGGAGCACAAAGCGGAGCGCTCAGAACCATGAGCGGGGCTAACAACTCTTTGGCTCCGGTCGCGGCTTTGGGAGCAGGACTCAGCGGGGCAACTCAGGTAGCAAGCAACTGGTACATGTACAACGGTAAATTCGGATTAGGCCTTGGGAGATAAGAATGGCAAAAGTTCCTACATACGGCGGCCCACAGCTTTTGATGAACAACCAACCCGTCACGATGGGTTTTACAAATTATGCAGATCAAGTCATCAAACCTAAGGTTGATCTGAATCCGGCTTTGCGCCTTGCGGCAAAGTTTAAGGCGGAGCAGGATAACGTCCGCGTTGACGATGCGCTTACGGATTTAAAGCGCTACATGATCCAAAAGGAGTTTGGTGAGGATGGTAAGAATGACGGCTGGAGAAGTCTCAAAGAAAAGGCCGCTTTGGAAAGGGATGAGAACGGGTTAGGGCTGGCGGACAGAGTTGATAAAGACGCACGTCGTTACGGAGGCGAGATAGCCAAGTCTTTAACACCCGAGCAACAACAGCTCTTCAACAGAAAGGCACTGTACCTCTACAACGGCAATTACGACCAAGTCATGGGTCATGCTTTTCAGCAGCAACAGCAGTATCAAAAAAGCACGATCGATAACAGAATTGCTTTGGCTCAAAGAGCGGCCGGGCTCTACGCGGACAACCCTGGAATGCTGGGGGCTCAGATTGAAGACATCACGGTAGCAACGAAAGAAGCGGCCCGCATAGGAGGCTGGAGCGAACAGGAGGTTATCGTAAAAACAAACGAGGAAACTTCCAAGGCCGTAGGCAACGCTCTGGACACACTCCTTTTCCAAGCTCAAAAGAATCCGGCAGTGGCAGAGCAGGCCTCAGGGCTTCTTCGCACCTATGCGCCTCACATGACACCTGAGACTGTAAGACAGTATGGTGAGAAAATCCGAGCTGCTTCTCAGGGTTATCAAATTGATCAGGTGGTACAAAGAGATAGGGAGAGAAACAAGAATACGCCCGAGACTTTGGTTGCCTCTGCCTTAGCCGGTCCCGTAACGGAAGAAAAAATTCAAGGACTCGGAGTCAAATTCGGAACCGGTTTTATATCGGGCCAAGAGTCAGCCAATCGTCAGTTCAAGCAAGTGCCTCACAGAGACGCCAACGGCAAGATTGAAAAAGACGATAAAGGTAACGTTATCTACGATGACGAAGTTTTGATCGGTCGGTACTCGGATGGAAAGACTCCTAAGGATCCCAGAGACTTTTGCTATGGAAAATTCCAAGTAAGTGCGGATGCGGCCTACGAAGCTTCTCAATCTCTAGGCGATAAGCTTACAAGGGCTCAGGTACAAGAGAAGATCAAATACGATCCGGCCTTTAACGAGCGTATCGGGGTCAAGATTATTACCGACCATATCCGTTTCTACGATGGTGATTTACTGAAAGCCGCAGGTGCTTATAACGCCGGTAGAGGCAATGTGAATCTTGCGGTCAGTATGGATAAAGAAAACGGCGGAGACGGCTCGGGCTGGAGGAAATACTTCGGAACGGAAGAGCACAGAGCTCGTGCAAGAAAATTAGGCTATAGAGCTTTGGCCGGAAAGGATGCCGTTGCCTACGTTAACAAAGCGGCCTCGTGGGTGCAGAAAGAATTCGGAGGTGTTGCGCACAGCAGTGACGGCAGAGAGATTGCTCCCGGCGATCCGAGATACTTTCAGGCCCTTCGGAGAACCCGTACTCGAAAGGAACTGGAGGAAGCGGCTTTAGCGGACGGTTCGCACGTATCGGTTGAAGCCCGAGATAATCCCGAAACTCGGGAAAAGATCGTAAACGCTTTAGCGATTGCTCAGCAGAGAGACAACGAAGATTATGTCCTGACGCAAACCAATCTCTTAAATGACGGCGTAAATATTCTTGCCGAAACCCGAGGTGATTTACAGGACACACGACTGCTTCAGCTCCTGCCGCAAATGAATCCGAGAACGCAGGCTGAGCTTCGGACATGGGCCCAAAAACTTCAAGTGGGTGACACGAGCGGCGATAAGGAACTCTTTGAGCACTATAACGTGCGCCCGCAAGAACTCTTTAATCTGAGCCGCGAGCAGTTAAACGGCATGAGGATTCGGCTCTCTCCTACGCAATGGGATACGCTGGAGACTCAATGGGTGAAAATGCATGAGCTGGAAGGAGCCTCGCAAGATAAGTCTTCTCAGGCAAGGATGGTGTCAGCCTCAGGGCAAAGTTTGCCGGAGTATCAAACAGCCAAGCTTGAAAACATTAAATCGTACTTGAGGAACACCAGCGGGAAGTTCAAAGATTTAGGAGAAGAGCAGGCAGGCGCCTTGCTCTCTGAGCTTCAAAAGGCCATTAACGTTGAGCAAACCAAGCTTCAGCGGGAGCTGACTGAGGAAGAGAGAAACATCTTTATTAAAAGCCTTATGGCTTGCCGCTTCGATATAGAGGGCTTCATTTTTGACAGCCAAAAGGGGCTCATGGAGCTAAAGGCCGGAGACACTCCAAACCACGGGAACTTGGATGCCTACAACCAGCTCAAGCAATACGCTACTCAGAGAATCAAAGCGATGGGGTTGGACAGAGAGGCTACCGACGGAGAGGTGCAGGAAGCGCTTTACCACATCATGATCAGCCGCAATCCCGACTGGTTTGTCTCTATGAACGGGAAGGTGCCTCAGCCGTATGCGGAAGCCATTATGCAAAACAATCCCGGCAAGCGCTTTTCCAACGCTCAGCTTTTCAAAGAATATCTGACGCTTCGGATGAAAGGGATAGCCATTGAAAGCAGCAGACCGAACTACGCAGTACAAGGAGATTTCTAATGCCGTCGAATACATTGAAGGACTATTACGCAGATAAGAACCGTACGGAAGCCTTGGAGAGTTTGGCCTCGGCAATGGCCTCCAAAGAAAGCCCTGAAGAGACGGCGGCGCGATTAAAAAAGGCTCGGGACTTTGACGTTGAGCCGCAGATGGCTGATAGTCTGACGCCCGCTGAAGTGGACAACTTCTACGCTCAGGATGCATTAAAAGAAGCGACGCCTGTGTATCTCAGAAAAGCCGGGGAGGTGGATTTTGCAAATTTAACCAAAGACGATTTGCCCACCACGTATTCCCTTGAGACTCTGTGGTGGAAGATCATGGGAGCACCTGCAAAAGCTGTCGGAGCTTTTTCGACGCTAAGAAACTCAACTGCTCGAGGCGGATATAACCTCGCAAACGCTATGCCGATTTTCGGCAACGTGGCTAAGGCAGAAAGAATTCGTTCTCAGCTTCTTGAACTCGAGAACACCGAGAAGCAATTGGCGCAAGGTGTAAGCGCAGAAGAGCTGTTCGGCTCAGAAGACGATCCGACAGGAGAGGCGCACCGTATCGCCTTTGAGCACGGTCTCCCGGCTCTTCGGACTAAGCTTCAGGAGGAACTCTCCCAAGCACTTCAAGACACTGCATGGAACAATTCGCAGAGCGGACTGTATCCGCACAACGAGGCTTCTCAAAAGCTTTCGGAGGCAAAGACAGCAGGTGAAGCGATTGAACTTATTCTTTCAAACCCATCCGTTATTGCAGATATCGGCCCTGAGTCTTTGGTTCAATACGCACCCATGCTGCCTATCCTGGCGGCCTCCTCCTTTGCCGGACCCGCGGCTCCGGCTCTTATGGGAGCTCTTTCAGGCTCCTATTCGTATGGGCTGGACAAGGCTTCCGGCATGCTGAGCGGAATGGGTGAGAACTCTGTTGACGTACAAAGCGGAGCCTCTATTTTTAAGTTTATGACTGATCCGAAGCTTAGAGGTTTGTATGAGAACGTAGAAGGAGAGTCCGAACGTCATGCCGCCGGAGTTGCTCTTTTCGACGGATTAAGTGCAGGGCTAGCAGGAAAGCTTGCTTTGCCTGCTTTTGTTAAAAGCAGAATCTCCTCTCCTTTTGCTAAGGAGATGGCAAATATGGCAGTGCAGACTCCGATCCAAGGGGCCATGGGCTCAGCGGGAGAGGCAAGCGGACAGTTGCTCGCCAAAGGAGAAATCACAAACTGGGGTGACGTGGTGGCAGAATTTGCCGGAGAAGGGTTTACCGCTCCGATTGAAGTTTTGTCTGCGGGAGCGAAACGCCTCAAAGGTGCTTCCGTGGAACGGGCCATGGCTGAGGCCAACGCGGAAGCGTTTAAGAGACTGGGAGAGTTTGCGCAGGCTTCTAAGCTTATTGCTCGCGACCCTCAGACAGCGTCTGAATATATTGAGGCCGTGGCAGAAGACGCCGCACCCGATAAACGAAACATACTGCTGGACGGGCAGTCTTTGCATCAGGAAGGTTTAGATATTCGGTTAATTGAACTCCTTCCCGAACGAGCAGAAGAGATTACGAAGGCCGTTCAGGAAGGGTCTGAGATTGCAATCCCTGTAGGAGAGTTCACTACCAAAGTGGCAACTTCCGAACTGAACCAATCTTTGGCAGAACTTGTCCGAGTTGAAGGGCAGATGTCTTTACATCAGGCGCGTGAGGTGCAGGATGAGATCACTGAGCTTGCCGCCGCAGAAGCCGAAACCGCACTGAAAAAAGATGATTCGGAATTCAGAGAATCCTCTAAGCGAGTTGGAAAAGACATTGCTTCTCTTATGGAGAACTCAGGTGCAACAAAAGCTGAGCAAGGAGCAATTACTACCGTTTTAAGTACGCTCGTCAACAATCTTGCGCGAGACCTAGAAGTTCTGCCTGAGGTGGTTTGGGCTGAGCACGGTTTAAAGAGAGTTCTCGACGGAAGCGCTCAAGTTCAAGGGGATTCTTTGCATATGCCGATACCCGAAGAGTTTGGTCCGGTATTTACAGGTTTTGAAAGAAAGCCTGCGAAGGCAATAGTTAAACTCTTAAAAGAAAAGACAGGGTGTTGTCCTGGTGTTTTCTACCACAAAGAAGTTGGACCTATAGGGCTAGCCTATGGAAAAACTATTGCAGGAGACCCACAGGACCGGGGCGGGTACGGTTTGGCCCATATGGAGAAAAAGCACCCTAACGTGTGGAAAACTCTTCAGAAGGATCTGGAAGAGGGAGAAGTCTTGGGAGGATCTGAAGCCGTCAAATATTTAGAAAGAGTAAGGGTGGTTAATGGCTCACATGTAATTTCCCTTTCAACCACATGGGGAAGAGATAGAGGATCAGGAACTTGGTTGGTTACGGGGTTCGACACTCTAGAAACAATGAAGGATACGGAGGCCAAGGAGTATCTTTTTAATCTGGGGAAGAGGGTAGAGAAGGAGATAAAGACAGCTAGAAAAAGAATTAGCACCGATCCCGCCACCCTTGTGGCCCCTGACGGGAATAACAGGACGGGGGTTCTGCCGTCCAACGGTGCTGAAACAAGTTTATCACAGGAGAATATGGGTGACTACTTCCCGGACTCTAAGACGATCGTCCGATGGTTCAGTGCTGATCAATCCACACTCCTGCACGAAAGCGGTCATTTCTATTTGGACATGCTGATTGATGTCAGTAAGAAGCTTCAGACTAAAGGCGAGCTTTCCGCCAGTGAAAAACGAGTTTTAGATCGAACCCTTGCAACACTCAAATGGCTGGGAGTTGATTCACTTACTTCATGGGAAAAACTTTCCTTTGAAGAGCGTCGCCCGATGCACGAAAAATTTGCACGGCATTTTGAGGCCTATCTCTTTGAAGGCAATGCTCCGACAAAAGGGCTTCGCTCAGTCTTCCGTCGGTTCGCACAGTGGCTGCGCTCAATCTATACCGTGGTGTCCAATATCCCGGGTGTTCAGATGAGTGACGATGTACGAGCGCTTTTCGACCAGTTGTTCATTTCCACTGAGCAAGTGCAAGAGGCCCGCTACCGCAGAAGCATGTTCAAAATGTTCAACAGCTTTGCAGAATCGGGTTTCACGGAAGAAGCATGGCTGAACTATGTTGAACAGTATCGTGAGACAGACGCGGAGGCGATTGAATACATGCGTGCCCGCGGCATGCGTGATATGGCCTATATCGCAAACCTCCGAGGAAAAACGCTTGATGCACTTCGTAAAAAATCCGAAGGCGAGCGTAAGCGGATTGAGTCGGAGATTCGTTCCGATTTATCTAAAACGCCCATCTATGAAGTGTGGGATTTTTTAAAGAACGGCAAGCATGAAAACGGTAAAGATATAAGTGTCAAACTTACGCCAAGCGAATTAAAGGGAGTGGGCGTAGACGATGCAGGAATCAAGCGTCTTGCAGACCAAGGCCTTGTCGGAACTGATGCGGACCAACAATTCGGAGAGCAGATTGCTCAGAGCTACGGGTACCAATGCTTGGCGGAAATGGCTGACGCTTTATTGAACGCCCCGACGCTGGAAGAGGCTGTTCAAGCGGCAACTCAGGAAAGAATGTACGCGGAGCACGCCGAGCTCGCAACCGAAGAGGAAATCCAGCGAACGGCCGATGAAGCAATCTTCAACCCGAGCTTAAAGCGGCTTCTAGCAACAGAGATTTCTGCTATGGAGAAAGCCGCGCCGGGTAGGCTTGATCTCGATATCTTCGAGAAGATGGCAGAGCAGGAAATCCTCAGCCTAAGAGTGAAGGATATTGACCCGAAAAAGTTCAGAACGGCAGCGGGCCTTCGCGCTAAAGAGGCACGGCGTTTGCTAAAGCAGGGAGACGTCAAAGGCGCTATTCGTGCTAAGCGGCAGGAACTCTACCAAACCTGCCTTGCGATAGAGGCGAAAAAGGCTGTCGAGGCATGGAAGAAAGATGTCAAATTCTTTAAGAAGCTTGTTGGTAAGAATCAGATTGAAGGGTTGTCTACGGATTATCTCGTTACGATCCAACGACTCTTGGAGAACATGGGAATTACAACATCGCGTCAGCTCGGAGAGGGTCATCAGCTGAGTCTGCGAGAGTTTTTGGAGTCGCTCTTTAACCAAGAGAAAACGGTACCTCCGATTGACCCAAGCCTCGAACAACGCTTGATCAACCATCGCATGTTGTTCGCCGCCAATAAAAAGCCTTTTGAGGAAATGACAAGGGCACTTCAAAAGGAGGCAGCTCTGGCAGTCAGAGACCTTTACCGGGCAGGACGAAAAGAACAGCAGATTTTAAACGGAGAGCAGGCACGCGAACTCAGTACAGTTGTAGATGAGCTAACCGGCGCGATCGTTCAACAGGCGCAGTCTCGCGGCAGAAAAGCGTCCCGAAAAATGGAAGAGACCGGAGCCTTGGTTCGCTTTAAAGAACAGCTGGAACGTATTGGATTGGCACACGCGAGAATTCCGTCCCTTCTTGCGGCGATGGAAGGAACAAGATTTGGAAAATTTTTTGACTATGTTGTCTCCAGAGCCGACTCCTGCGGCACAAAAGAAGTTCAGTTGAAAAACGAATACGCTCAAAAACTTTTCTCTGCGACACGTTCTCTTCGAACAACAAGAAAAGACAGAGTGAAACGGCACTTTAAGTCGGTAGATGCCTACCTCACTCAGGAACAGGTAAGGGCAATCGCTCTAAACGCAGGCAATAAAGAAAACTTACAGAGGCTTATTGACGGCTCGCAGAGTGCTCCATGGTCAGGTGGAAAGACATGGACAAAGGAGCAGATTTTCTCTCTAATAGGGGAGGCGCTAAGCGCAGAAGAACTTGCTTCTGTGCAGAAGGTTTGGGATGTCTTTAATGAACTTTGGCCGCAGATTGCTGAGAAGGAACGCAGAGTCTACGGAAGAGTTCCGGTAAGAGTAGAGCCGCAGGCTTTAACTGTTACTTTGGCAGACGGTCAGGAAGTTACGTTAAAAGGCGGTTACTATCCGATTCAGTACGATAAAAAGGCGTCCTTCCAAGCTCAGGATCAGGATGATATTCAGGCCGCCAAAGAGCTTATGGATGGCGCCCATTCAAGCCGAACCGCAAGAAGAGGGTTCTTAGAGAAACGCCTGGCACACGTCTACGATCGCCCACTCACGCTAACTATGAGAGCTGCGTTTGAAGGATTGGATGCAGAAATCCATGAGCTCTGCTGGCAGGAGTGGTTGGCAGATACTAATAAAATCTTCAGGCAAAAGAAACTCAGAGAGACTATCCGAGACTATTGGGGTGTTGAGGCAGAAGGAGCAATCCGAAAATGGATTGAAGATATTGCAACCGGAACATCAGCTCAAAAATCGATGGGTGATGGAATCGCCGCACTTCTTAGGGCGAACGTATCTCTTGTTGGTATTGGATTTAACGTTGTAACAGCGTTGATCCAGCCAATCGGAATGCTTCAAACCGTGACGATCTTAGGGCCGCAGTGGTCCGCAAAGGGGATCGGCGAATTCATGCTCAATCCCTATGGCAAGTGGAAGGAAGTCTGCGGCAAGAGTCAGGCAATGGCCGACAGAAGCAGAACTCGGTTTCGTGAGCTTACCGAAATTCAAGCCCTTGTGAATGGGACAAACGGGGCGCTCAAAGATAAGTTTATGCGAAGTGCTTATATGCCAATCGTATTTATGCAGGCCCTAGTGGATGTTCCCACTTGGTTAGGCGCATACAACAAGGCGCTCGCAGAAGGCAATACAGAGGCCAGAGCCGTTGCCATTGCTGACAGAACCGTCACGGATGCTCAGGGCGGCGGTCGTACGCAAGACTTATCCGGCATAGAGCGCGGCGGAGAGTGGGCAAAACTTTTCACGGTTTTCTACACGTTCTTCAACACGGCTTTAAACATAGCTATGGTTACCGGCCACACTCAGAAAGGCATGAAGCGAGCGCTTAATCTGCTCACTCTTTTAGCCTTCCAACCGATCATCGAGACCTTTGTTCGAGAGGGACTTAAAGCCGCGGTAAGCGGTGACGACGATGACGATTGGCTGAAAAAGACTTCTATCAAGGCCGGCGGCAGTGTAGTTAACTTTAACCTTGGCCTTCTCGTAGGCCTTCGGGAAGTGGCTGAGCTTGGTCAAGCACTCTCAGAGGGAGAAGCTCCAAGGGGCTACAGCGGTACAGGAGGTTTACGTAAGGTGGTGGATTTGTACCGCCTTGGCCAAGCCGCTTCAAAAGACGAGTGGGACGAAAATACTTTGAAGGCAGCTATCACCGTCCTCGGGGAGTGGTCGCCGATTCCGATTCCAGTGGTTCCGATCAACCGAGTAATCAGCGGAAAGAAGGCGATGGAAGAAGGAAAAACAGAAAATCCGTTAGCTGTTTTTCTTGGATATTCAAGCTATTAGAGCTGTCTACATAACGAAGAGTTTCTGCCTGACAATAGCTGAAACTTCGGAGTTATAGTGTGACAATCTCAAAGGAACTAAGGGCTACAAGCATCCTGAAAGGAAATGGTGTAAGTACTGAATTTCCTTTCACTTTCAAAGTATTTAACGCCCAGACCGATATTGCCGTTTTTCGCTCGGACAGCGTGGACAGCCTTTCAGAGGAGCAGGTAAGCCGAGACGCTTATGCTGTTACTCTGAACGCTGACCAAGAGAATAATCCCGGAGGCGTGGTTGTATTTTCCGAGGCTCCTAAAAGCGGAACAGTCTTTGTCATTCAATCCTCTATTCCTATTCTGCAAGGAACGTCGATAACAAATCACGATCGTTTTCTGCCGGAAGTTTTAAACGAGGTCCATGACAAACTGACAGCACTTGTGCAACAACTCGCCTATTTGCTAGGGAGATGTCTTGTCGTACCCTCCACTTCTGAGAAAACCCCTCAAGAGGTGATGACTGACCTCTTGGATGTGGCGGAAAAAGCGGCCGACTACGCACAGAGAGCCGAGACAATCTACAACGAAGTCGTCTCCACAGGCTTATACGTCTCATCTACATGGCAGGAAATCCAAGAGACTAAAGCTCAAATCGATATTCATAAAGCAGCCATCGACGCTGCTGTTGCTCGAGCGGAAGTTATTCTCGCCCGCAACGAGGTCATCGGAGCAGAGGTGGATGCTTTAGTTCCGCATCTTCCCGATTTGCAAATCAATCGACAGCACATTGATGATATCCATCGTGTTGGTTCCGACCTAAGAGGGTTTGAGACAGAAACACTTGACCTTGGATCAATTACAGATACGGATATTGACGGCGAGACCAACGTCGAAGACGGATATATCAAGAAAGTTGCCGACCATATTGATGACTGTATTCACCCGGTTGGAGACAATATTGAAAAGGTTAAGGCTGTAAACGCAAACCTGGATGATGTAAAGACTGTAGCAGCGGACTTATCCTCTGCACCCAGCAACATTAAAAAAGTCGCACAAGCTACCGACGATATCACTGCGCTTAGCCCTAAGGTTGAGGCAATTCAAACTGTAGCTGAGAACTTAGAAGCGGTGGAAAGTGCGGCCTCTGTTGCAACAAACTTGGAATCTATCAAGCAGACGGTTCTTCAGTCCAATGCCGAAGCTGGCTTCTCTTTCCGATACATGGCCGAGGCTTCTTCCGGAATGACGATGTCCAAAGAAGCCATATCTCCATCTGTCAACATTAAGGTCGGAGACCACGTTGTAAATCGGATAGGGGATTACTTCGGGATTACGGCCGTTACTGAAACTACGGCAACTCTGTCGCCGAAACAAGGAAGTTTTAAAGGCGAAAAAGGTGATAAAGGAGACGGTATTCAACCTGATGCTGTGGTAGTGAATGCAGAAAGTCTCCCTGCTGAGGGAACTGTTGGTCAGCTTGTCTTAGCCGGAATGAACCTCTATACATGGGTTGCAGCAACCGATACAGAAGAAGCTCACTGGGAAAACATGGGAGAACTAGTCGGGCCGAAGGGAGATACCGGACCGACTCCGGAAATTTCCGTCGAAGCTACGTCGTTATCTGAAGGCGCATCAGCAACCGTTACTAAGACAGGCACAATCGATGCTCCGGTCTTTACTTTCGGAATTCCTAAGGGGGATACGGGAAACAAAGGAGATACCGGAACAACACCTGAAATCTCTATCTCGATACAGATGTTGGATGCGAACTCAGAGCCTTCCGTTGAAAAAACCGGAACGGACGAAGCACCGAGTTTCCTTTTAAAAATCCCGCGAGGTTTAACCGGAGCGACAGGCACGATGCCTGACACCGTTGACTTGGGAGGACTGAGCTAATGCCTCTGAGGGTTATTCAGTTTCGCGGAGGAACGGTTGTAGAGCATGAGCTTTTTGTCGGCCATGATCGGGAGATCACTGTAAATACAACGAACAATCGAATCCGAGTCCACGATGGTGCGACACCCGGCGGCCACGAGTTGGCAAAGGAGTCGGACGTTCCTACCAATACAAACCAGTTGGAAAACGACGTCTACCGATCAAGCGGAAACCTGACAAAACTTTCTCAGCTAACACCGGATGTCCAATATCTCAAGCAGGCCGAGTTAACCAAGCTCAGTCAGCTTCAAAACGACAAAGGTTATATCGCAGGACACTGTACTTACTGCACACACTGCGGCCACTGTACGCACTGCTCTTAAAGGTAAAGCAAAATGGCAAAAGTAATCCAATGGAAGCATGGCTCAAGTGAAGATAGTGCAGTCTTCACCGGTGCTCTCAAGGAGATCACGATCGACGATGATCTCCACACCATTCGTCTTCATGATGGTGAGACGCCCGGAGGTGCCCTCTTGGCGCGCGTGGCCGAGGTACCGACAAAGTTATCTCAGCTGGTAGACGACTTAAGCGTTTGGCGCTCAGACGAGCTGACCAAACTATCTCAGCTTACAAACGACAAAGGCTTTTGGGCGTCCGGTGCTCTGACAAAAGTCAGCCAGCTGCAAAATGACAGCGGCTTTCTCACCGGGCATTGCACCTACTGCACGCACTGTACATATTGCCAACAGTGCTCCAACTGTCATAACTGTACGACCATAAACTGCACGACCATCAACTGTACGACGGTGAACTGCACGACGATTCAGTGCTCAGTTTATAGCTACTGCACCAAGTGCAACTGCGATTGCACAGACGACAGTTGCTTTGTCTCAGGAAAATTGGAGACAAGCAAGGGCCTAATAGATGTTCACAACATTCTGATCGGAGACGAAATCATTGATTGGTTGGGAAAGCCGGTTAAGGTAGTAGGCGTCAGCCATGGGCACTTAGGCTCTAGAAGAGCAATTCAAATGAAGGGCCGCGGAAAGAATCGGGTTACCGACGATCATCCGATGGTGATGTTCAGGACGAAACACAGAAGTTACAAGCTCTGCGCCTGCATTAACAGTAAGTTTGATCCGAACAAAATCATTCTTGCAGACAACGGAGTCAGAGGCAGGTACTCAGAGGAACACGATTATTGTGGCTGGTTCATTCCATCGATTGCAATGCCTGCGGATACTCCAACAGTATGTCCGATCGCAGAGAGAGAAGCCATTGTCAAATTCGGGAATGGATATGTCCTTGTTCCCGGGAGACTTTCATGACGACCAGAACAATTTTGCTCCGCGGAGGGACAACGACTGAGCATGAGACCTTTGTCGGAACCGAACGAGAAATTACAGTCGATACAACCAAAAAGACGCTTGTAGTTCACGATGGAACGACGGGACACCCGGTGGCTAGAAAAAGCGGCTTGCCGACAAAACTCTCTGATTTGACTGAGGGTATAGGGCTGTGGAAGAAAAGCGTTTTGACTAAAGTCAGTCAGCTTACGGACGACGTCGGCTATTGGGCCAATCTGACAAAGGTGAGCCAGTTACAAAACGACCTCAACTGGAAGACGGGGCATTGCACTTACTGCACGCATTGTACCTATTGCACCCAGTGCTCTAGATGCAACAACGTTCATTGCTACCAAGTGCAATGCACTCAAGTTCAGTGCGGTCAAGTTAAGTGCAGCAAGTGCACGATCACAAGCAACTGCCACGGGCCGAACTGTTCAAACCTAAACAAACCGATTTATACGAATTGTGATACCGGAAACTGCGACTGCGGGGATGACGGAATGTAGGTCCAGGAGATAAGACATGGGATATAAACGACACGTAGTAACAAGCACCTTACCTTACGATCATTTTTCTATCGCAATAGATGAAACTAGAGCGGCTTTTCGAGTACTGGACAAAAAAATCTTTTTTGAGGTACCGGAAGATACACCGGCTTCTCCGATTGAAGAGCTGACCACAACTCAGAAACTTGGTGAAAGAGGCTACACGGGAAAAGCGAATAGGTTTTATCAAATCAATGGTGAAGACTATTGCATTCTTGCGGAGATTATCATCGATAAAACAGTACCGGAATTCCAAAAACTTTGGGTTCCTGGAGCTCATTTTGTCACTTGGCTGAACAATAACCGACTTCATGCAATCATCAAGGGAGCATTGACCTACTTCGACTGTCGAAATACAGCAGAATACGTTCGGCATGAGGGCGGGATGTGGGCCTTTGATCTTTGGGTTAGAGACCCGAATGCGCCCCTGACAGAATGTGCCCGCTCTATTACGACCGCGGAAGACACGACTGTAATTACCAACCTTGAAGACCTGGGTGAAGTTTGGACAGCCGCCGACGTGATGACCGGGACCACCTCCAAGTGGCTGAATCTTGAGTACAGTCTTACTCCTTCTTCCGAGACGGTGGCGCCGGATGGCTGGGTTGATTTCACACTTACGCTTAAGGACGGAAAGACTCACGAAGTCGCAACAGACGTGACATGGGACGGCTACATCGTAGAGGCCGTTGATGGTTATGCACCTCATAAACGCGTTGCGGTCACAAACGGAGTGGGGCATTTCCGAGCCTGTGCCTTAGGGCTGCAGAACGGTGAAGCGATGCGAGTCAAGATTAACCATCGGTTTTACACCTCCAGGGCCGAGGCTACGGTTCAGGTGGTCTCTGATGATTAAGTACGTCAACCTCTTGATCGGGAGCGCCTGCAACATGAAGTGCGGGTACTGTCTCCAGACCAATGAGAAGTCACCCGCAGATCACAAGGCTGACCCGGTTGAATTCGCACATAAATTGGCTGATTACCTTAAGGGCAGTCGCATAGAGCGGATCGCCTATTGGGGTGGAGAGCCGATGCTCTATTGGGAGAGGATCAAAGCTCTGCATGGTACCCTTAAAGATGAGGGTACCACGCCGGAACAGTCCACCATTACGACAAACGGACGCTCCCTGACTGACGATTATGTCGAGTACGCTAATGCCAATCGGGATATTTTTACCGTGGTCTCTTGGCACGACGGTAACTTTACCGACGAGCAGTTAAGCCGTATTTTTCGATTGAAAGAGTTTTCGATTTCATTGCTCATTCACCACTATCAAACAGATATGTGGGGTGCGAGAGACCTCTTCTACAGCTTGCAGGAAAAATACGGTCGCTATCCGAAAGCCGCAGTGCACTTCTTACGAGCCAATGACGGGTGCCGCAGTGACTACTACATGACACGAGAGGACGTGGATGCCTTCTGCAAGCACTTGGAAACTGTCATTGAGATGGCACGTATCGGTGACCCATGGGCCGCTTGGCAGTGTTCTCAGCTTCTCTACCATAGAAACAAAGTGAAGTCCCGTGTAGGGCCCATGTGCGTACGAGACGAACTGCTGAGCATTGACCTGCATGGGAACGTCTACGCCTGTCACCACAATTACGACGCATCCAACATTACCGGGAATATTTTCAAGAAGGTTATTCCGATTAAAGCCGTTCCTCAGCTTTCGCCGAGACGTTTCTACGACAGCATCGAATGTCAAAACTGCAAAGCTTTAGATGAGTGCAGAGGCGGCTGCTACACCTCCAACACTCACGACATCGATTGCTACTTCGCAAAGAAAAGATTTGCCCTTTACCACGCCATGGAGAAATTATTTCAATGAAGCTCGCTTTACACTGCAAAACCTACGAGGGTAAAAACGAAACTTGGGTCTATGACAATGTTCTAAATGAGGTCTACGACGGGGGTGGAAAGCTCGTTGACCTGACCGAGGACGAGAGATTAAAAGCCTATGCCATGCTCAAGGAGCAGGAAGGAAAGCCCGGCTACTCTAACTCTAAAGGTAAAGACCTTTGGGACCTGCGCATCCAGCTGGGTCTAAAGTGCAACATGAGCTGTAAGTACTGCGCTCAAAGCGATAGAGAAAATGAACGCTGGGTGTCTTCACCTAAAGACGTTCCCGCATTTATCGAAAAGCTCAGAGCTTCAGGAATAAAAGTTCACGGCGTCATTGAGCTTTGGGGCGGCGAGCCTTTTGTCTATTGGAAAACACTGCAAAAGCTAGTGCCGGAACTGCGAAAACTTTATCCGAAAGTTCGTTTTGCCATCATTACCAACGGCACGCTAATCGACGAAGAGAAAATCGCTTTTTGTGAAACCTATGGGATAAGTCTGACGTTCTCGCACGACGGACAGGGGTACTGTTTGCGTGGAGTTGACCCGCTGGACGACCCGAAGATGGTAGACATGTGGCGCCTTGCATTTTCTAAACTGCCATGCTCAATCAACTGCGTTTTGTCTCCTGCTAACACCGATGTGGATGCCATTGCCGATTTCTTTAAAGTCAAACTCGGAGATATCCACTTGAACTTTGAAGGCATTATGACACATGTCGGAGTTCAGGACTCTGAGCTCATGTTCACTGATGAGCAGATGCTCGCACTGCAGAAGAACATCTTTAAGGCTTTAACCCGGGAAGGCTGGGATAAGTTCCCCGCACTTACTGGTGAATGCGATCGTTTGCTGAAAGCCTTAGTCAAAAGAAAGAGACTCGACGAGCGTGCGGTCAAATGCATGATGAATCAGGAAAATAATGCGGCGGTCAATCTTAAAGGAGACTTCCTTTCCTGCCACGATCATTGCACGGAAGAAGGCTGCGTGGGGGATATTCTGTCCCCGGAGAAGGTCGATCTTTCTAAACACTTCAAGCCTTGGAGCACAAGGGAAAAGTGCAGAAAATGTTTAGTCCTTCCAATGTGCAGAGGAGCGTGTCCGCAGATAGAAGGGCTGGCCAGAACTCTTACTTGCAAGAATGAATTCGCCTATCACTTTGCTGTATTTCAAGCGGTCTTTTGGCTCCTCTTCGGTCTAACGCTGGAGAGCTATGAGCCCATAGGGGATCCGCATGATTAAACATACAGACCTTATAAATACTCTCATTGCCTGCGTTGGTGGGCTCGGTTTAATTGCTGGGTTACTTCGATATGTCGACGACTGGAGAGAAAAACGCAAGGAAAAACCGATTGAATTCTCTGCGCTTGAAGCAATCTGGGAGGCATTGTCCGGAGGCGTGACTGCTATCGGGGTTTTCTGGATCCTCGAAGGCTACGGCGTCAATGAGTTGGCCGCAGTCGGAATCTCTTTTATGGCTGCCTACCTTGGCGTCAGGATCATTGCTTATTACATCAAAAAATTTTTAGACAATAGGCTAGGAGCTAAATCATGAGTGTCTTTTTAAATGAATGGGCAATACGCCTATGCAGGTCAGCGGCTATCGCCATCGCAATCTGCTTCGGCTTCCTTCTAGGGTGGTATTACTGCGAGCGCAACGTGATATTTGACGATATCAAACGGGGAATATGGGCTAACGAGCAGGCCATTCAGAACAATACAAAACTCATTCACGAACTCTATAAGAAGCACGAGGAGGCGGAGCATAAATGAGAAAACAAAATTTAATGCTGTTTCCACCTGAGATCGCCGCCGAGTTTGTAGCTGAACAAGAAGGGTTTGAACCAATGGCCTACAAGTGCCCCACGGGCCATTGGACAATCGGATTCGGCCATGCCCGGAATGTTCACGAGGGTGACATCGTTACTCGGAGAGAAGCCTACGACCTTTTAGATCGAGACCTCCAACGCACCCAGGAGGAGCTTGCAACGCTTATCCATATCGACATCAACGAGAATCAGTTCATTGCCCTAATGAGCTTTGTCTACAACTTCGGTCTGACGAAGTGCCGGACCTACAGGTTATTCGGAATGATTAACCGAGGCGAGTGGGAGAATGTCCGGACGTGGTGGCCGAAGTATTGCAACCCGGATGATCCGGTGGTCACGAAAGGCCTGAGAGATCGGAGGATGAGAGAATTGGATTTATTCTTTTCTTGAAAATTAAAACCGCTCGGTGCGGGAACACTGAGCGGCCTTTAACAATCTTTATGGAGCTTACCCATGAACGAAATTATAACAGTTATAGGCGCCGTTATCGTCGGCTTTGTGGGGGTCTTAGCACCGATGTTGAATAGGGATTTACGACAAAACCGAATGACGTTACTAGAACTTTTTATCGGTTACGCCGTGGCCGTACTGACTGTAATAGTGCTCGTGTTTGTGCTTCTTCGCGGCTGGTATTTATTTGCAATAGAGTTTGGTTATCCAATATTTCCGACATGGCCAAGAAGAACGACATTCGATTGGCTGCTTGACGCAGTTGCAACCACTGTCTCAGTTGCTGTCTATGCCTGCCTTTACGTCCACGAATTCTACGCAAGAACAAACGACTGTAAGTATCTAAGCTCTGAGGCCCGGCATAAGAAATGGACGACGGTAGCGTGGGCCTACGGTGCGGTCGCGTTAATCAGCTTCCTTTATCAACTCTTTAAATATTATCCAAACCCATGGTAAGAATTATCGCGACCGTCCTTGTGGTCGTTTCCGCATACTTCTACGGCTTCCATCAGGGGCAGAACAAGGAGGAACTCAAAAGTGCCCGTGCTCAAATCACAACGCTCAAGAGAACGATTGAGACATACAAGACCAAACAAACTAATGATGCGCTGGCTTTATCTGAGCTTAGGCTTGCTGAGTCTGCTTCTCGTGATGAGCTTGACCGGATGCGCAGCCAGCTCGCAGATATTGAGAGAGTGTCCAAAACCGACACCGATAGGGAACGTAATAGATGTCTCAGTCTGGCAGTCAGATACAAAGAAGCTGTCGACAGAGCTGACCGAGCTATTAAATTCTGTGCAGAAAACCACAAGTAAAGAAAAAAGCGAATAGAAAAGATATCAATGTCGTGTGGTGGACATTTTGGTGGACATTTTTGATTTTCTTCTTGGAAGCCCCGTCGTTATTGGTGCGTTGGCGGAGAGGGGGAGAAATTAAACTAACGTAAATTCAAATAGTTATAGGTCTTAAGATGATTTTAGTGACCATTTTGGTGACCAATTAAAATTGTAAAAACATTCGAGGGAATAGAGCCCCACATCTGCGGGGCTTACATAAAACAAGTCGAAAATCACTCAAGACTATTTTAAAGAATCTCGGTGTTAACGCGTTTAGTTTAAAATGTATAAATTTAGTTTGCTAATTATCAATTAACTTTCAATTAGCATTTCGTTTTTGCCTTCAGCTAAAAGAAGTATGTAGCGCTCATATTCATGAAGGAAATCAGCAATAATCTCCATTTTGCTTAAATATTGAATATCGTTTCCCCGTCTGCCATCATTGTAATAAGTGACTGGAGAATACGAAATCGATGAAGTTACTGTTGGCATCTTGTCATCTTCCACTAAGTGATCAGATACTTTCTTTTCTTCTGCAACAACACCATAGCGAAAATTCCGAACTTTGTCATGATGTATAAGAAGTTCGATGGACAAGCGTGGCTTTTCCTTGGATATTATCTCTGCCTTTATCCCTTTCTCATTCAACTCCTCTAGCAGCATCTCAAAGGCAGGTCGTACTGTATCTTTCATGAACTTACCAATATCTTCTTTCTGGTTGAAAGTGAGAATTTGTTCAAGCCGGGATTTCCAATGCGAAGGATTAAAATTTCTGCTCACCGAAGGAGAGGTTGCGGAGTAAGAGGCCAGATCCTGACGCAAGGTTCTCACTAAGCAGTAACAAACGATCAGCATCACAACCGAGTAAGGAAGGGCAGATATAAGCGTCATGGTTTGAAGTGCTTTCAGTCCTCCTGATTTCAGTAAAGCGAGAGGAAGGATTATCAGCATGATGCCCCAATACACAGACTGCCACTTAGGAGATCTGGGAGAGTTTCGAGATGAAATTCCGTCCATGACCAACAGGCCGGAATCAGCTGAAGTCAGAAAGAATAATCCAATAACTAGAACGGCGATACAGAGCAGTAAAGAGGAAGCAGGATAATGACTGAGAAAATGAAACAGCAAGGTATCAGGTTGATTGACCAACTTAGATAATGAACCGTGAAGAACGTGCTGGTCCATCCAAATCGCACCACTACCGAATACTGTCATCCATAAAAATATGAATAGGGATGGCATCAAAAGGACCGACAGAATGAATTCACGGATAGTGCGTCCTCTGGAAATCTTTGCGATAAACAGGCCGACAAAAGGCGACCATGAGATCCACCATGCCCAGTAAAGAACCGTCCAATTCTGAAACCATGGTTTTGAACCTTCCTCAAAGGCGAATGTATTGAAAGCCAGAGCGAAAAAATTATTTAAATACGTTCCTAATCCTTCGGAAAATGCATTTAAGAGATAAACGGATGGACCAAAAAATAAGACTAAGAGCATGAGGGCTAGGGCGAGAAGAATATTGGCTTCACTCGCGATTTTTAAACCTTTACCCAAACCGGAAACAGCAGAGACAATTGCGCCAACAATAATGAAGAAGATGATGATTGACTGATAGAAAAAAGAATTTTCAGGAATTAAGTGGAGGTAAGTTAGGCCCGAAGCTATTTGGACAGCCCCGAATCCCAGAGATGTAGTAAGTCCAAAGAAGGTGCTGCAGAGTGCAAAAATATCGATAAGATAGCCGACCGGTCCGTTAACTTTTGACTTGAGAATTGGATACAGGGAGCTTCTTATGGAAAGGGGAAGTTTGTAGCGGTAAGAAAAATAGGCAAGTGACAAGCCAATGAGGGCGTAAACAGCCCAAGCGTGAAGCCCCCAATGGAAAAACGTATAGAGTTGAGCCATTTTGTCTTTTTGTACGGTGCCTTCGATGGCAGGTGAAGCAAAATGAGACAAAGGTTCTGCGACACCAAAATACATAATTCCGATGCCCATGCCGGCAGAAAATAACATGGCAAACCATGAAATATAGCCGTATTGCGGGCGGGAGTTATCAGGGCCGAGGCGTAGATTCCCTGCTTTACTGAAAGCAATCATTAAAAGCAGGATCAAAATAGTAGAAACGGTTAGGATGTAAACCCAACTAAGATTATTAAAAATATATTCTTGGATATTCGCTAGGTTTGATTCAATTTGTATTGGAAAAAAACTGCAAAGAACAGCAAGACCTATTAACAATATGAATGATGGAATAAAAATTTGCTTTACAAACGTGGATGGAATAGTAAATTTAATCATTATTATTTTTTGCCCCCTTGTTGATCAAAATTCTTGACAAATCATATTTTTGTTAGGTACAAAAATACGAAATACTGATCTCAGTTGCCTCTGGGCAACCTAGAAAAAATATGAATGTGATTACTCACTAGATCCAAAACAGATCAGATGGCAACGGCCCACTTAACGGATACGAGAAGATCGACAAAATTAGAGGACGATCTTTAATATAACGGAACGAAACTAAAGAAAAAGCTTCTTAACTAGTTGGAAACATTTGGGAAAATAAGTCCCAACAAGCAATCGAACCGTTTTTTATATCTGAAAAGAGGAATACCTCGAACAACTAAAATTTGTAATTAGTTTATTCGACGTCCGAATAATAGATTCTTAATTATACATAATATTTACAAATCTCACAATAATAGCTTGACTTTGTAAAGGGTACTTCCGCACACTTGTGGTGCTGGTTGGATATAAGAGTTAAGGGGAAGTCTTGGCATTCTAATGCCAGACTCATGTTGTTTATTATCCGATTGAAATGAACTCAATGTTGGGTTTTAATCTCGAAGAATTTGTTGACCTAAATCTGTCGGAGTTCAAACGGACTTATTTTGGTAGTTACACGTCCCCGATTTTTCCAAAAGTAATAAGAAAGTGCTTAATCTTTTCTGCTCCTTTGCCTTGAGCTGAAAGGTTTAGTGAACTATCGTTCCGGTTTTTGTGAACCTTTTTTCAGCCTTTTACGCATGGCTTGCATCCGCCTGATTTGCTGTTGTTTTGCCTCTTTAAGCTGACGCAGTGTTTTCTGCTCGGCGCTCTCAACAGGTTCGAGCTTTGAGTAGTAATTCTGCATTTTTCTGCCGAGATGCTGGTCCTCGGAATAAGGAGAATCAAGAAGTTTTCTCGACGCTTGCTTGGCCAAATAAGCTACGGTCCTTCGTGTTTTTTTGGTTTTTTGAATGGACGGAGAGTCCGGTATGGCTTTTCCTTCTTTGAAGGCAGAATGAATCTTTTCGACCTGAGCTTGCTGCCGTTTCAAAAGCTCTCGTTTTTTGGCGATTGCATAGACTCGGGCTCGATCTTGTTCAGACATCCGGCGATTATTTAAAACATGATGTTCTGCTTGAGAAATTCCCTGCTGCGTTTGTCCTCTTGACCACCTCCGGGTTGCATTGGCCTCGATGCCGCACTTGAGGAGACAAGCGGCAAAATGCTCACGCATTGCCGAGAGCTCATCGTTTGCCAGATGAATTCTTTTGCCCTCTCGATTTTTTGTCCTAAGAAGGATGTGACAGTGGGGCTGAGTCGTTTTTCTATCATTCCCGGGTAAATGGAAAGCCAGCAGATAATCGTATCCGTCAAGCATATCCTTGGCCCATTGGCTGCAAGCTGCTTTGAATTTATCTTCGTCTGTTCCTGCGGGCATAGAAAGTATGACTCTTCTTGCGTGGCCTCTTTTGGACGTTCCTTCGCCCATTTCTGAAAGCAGCTTCCATTCATAGAGGACTTTTCGATATTCCGCTTTACCTTGCAAACTGTTTCCGCTCTGATCGATCAGCTCAATATCTCCGTTTCGCGCTATGTAATCGGCTGCTTTGATTGTGTGAAGATAGCTTTTTATGTTTGCCTGTCCGAACCGAAACATAACCTCGGCGCGCTTATCGACAACACCTTCGGCTTTAACTTTTGAGCTGAGAGCAGAAAATCTGAAGGCCGCAGTGTTTGAAACGTTCTCATATCCTTTGAAAATGCGTGCTTTTCGGGCACGCATCGGATCGGGAAAAAGATCGTCAAGAAACGGGTTCTTATTGGAGGCCATTATTGATTGCCTTTGCCTTATTGATTTCCTGCAAAATGAATTTTTGCTGGCTCTCAATAAAGGAACTCAAAGTGCTTTTGCCAGACTCAACGTCCCTAAGTTTTCTTTCAAAGACAGCAGTAAGGATCGGGTTGCGGACGAGTTCCGGCACGAGCTTCAGCAATTCAATCCCGTCAGAAGATGCGCAGATTTTTTTGCCTTTCGTCTCCAAATAACCTTTTCTTTTCAGTTCGCTGATAATCGCTGCTCTGGTTGCCGGTGTGCCGATCCCGTCACCTTCCTTCAGATATTTTTTATATTCCGGGTTGTCCACTACGGTATGAATTTTCTCCATAGCCGCAATCAGCGTGCCTTCGGTGAAATACGCGGGCGGCTTGGTAAGTTCGTTTTTCGTTTCAGTCTTTAGGACTTTTAAAATATCGCCGCTTTTTACTGAAGGAAGAATCTGGTCGGACTCGGTTTTATCGGAATCCGGGTCGGTTTGGTGTTCGTAAACAATCTTCCAACCGAGTGAGGTGACCGTCTTTCCTTTGCCGACAAACAGCTCGCTTCCTAGATCTAAGTCAATTGAACATGAATTAAATTGATGAACCGGGAAAAATTGAGCCAAATATCGGCGTCCGATCAGTTCATAAATCTTTTGTTCCTTATCGTTTAAAGCTGCCCAATCAACCGGCAGCTGCGTCGGGATGATTCCGTGGTGCGCAGTGATCTTCTTATCGTTCCAAGTTTGAGACTTAATGGTCGGATCGGCTTTTAAGACCAACTCCCTGAGCTTGGGGCAAGTTTTCGCTATTGCTGCAAGGACTTTAGGCGCGTCATTAAACTGAGATTCCGGAAGGTATTGACAATCGCTTCTAGGGTAGCTTGCGGCTTTATGGATTTCATACAAACTTTGACAGGTGTCAAGAGTTTCTTGAGCAGAAAAACCATATTTGTTGCTTGCTTCAAGCTGAATGTCCGCGAGCGAAAAGGCCCGGGGTTGTGCCAGCTTTTTTGCCACGGTTTCCGTTGTTCTGATTACTGCCGTTTTTGTCGGTTTAAGCTTGTCTGACAAACTCTTTGCGACTGCCGAATTCACTAGACGGCCTTCAGAGTCCAAACCCTCCTGTTGGTCGGAAGGTTTCCAGAGCGCAGTAAAACTACCGCGACCGCCGGATACTTCAGCTTTTATAACAAAATAAGGGACAGCCTTAAAGTTTTTGATCGTTCTGTCTCGTTCGGCAACTAGAGCTAGAGTAGGGGTTTGAACGCGGCCTACTGCTATGAGTTTTCTTTCCTTGGCACCGTGGGTAAGTGTCAAAGCTCTGGTCAGATTCATTCCCAGCAGCCAATCGGCTCTGGATCGGCCCAGAGCTGCAAGCTTCATTCCTTGAAATTGGCTGTTTGGTTTAAGAGATTTCAAGCCTTTTTTAATAGACGCGGGATCTTGTGCAGACACCCAAAAACGACTGACGGGTTTTCGGCATTTATAAAACTCCAAAATCTCATCAACAAGGAGCTGTCCTTCTCTATCCGGGTCGCCGCAATTGACGATACTATCGGCCTTAGTAAGCAGCGTTTTGATGGTTCTGAGCTGGGTTTTGACGCCTCTGTCCGGTTTGACGTTGAGTTTCCACACCGACGGGAAAATCGGCAAATCCTGCATTCGCCAGATTTTCCCGCCTTTCTTGGTGACAGGAACATCATCAGGTGTGTAGGCATCAGGCCCCGCCTGCTCCAAAAGGTGACCAAAGCACCAAGTAACGGTGTTGCCGCCCTTGCATTCGTTAAAACCGGCTCCCTTCTTTACAATTCCCAACTCTGCGCAAATAGCTTTGGCAACAGAGGGTTTTTCCGCAATCCATAATTGCATGACGACTACCTTTCAATATCAATGACTCGGGATTTTTGTGATGGTTTTTGAAATTGGTACGGATTGGATAACGGCTGCGTCAGAAAATTCAGCATCGAACTCTGAATATATTTCTGTTGATAATTGGGCAACTCCTTGTAGGTTTGTAGTGCCGATGTCTGAAGGGCGGCCTTTGCTTCTTTGTTGTCCGGGCTTTTGTCTTTCTTAGCCGGAGGCTCCGCCGTTAATCCCAGAGATTTGTCTATCCCGAATAAATAATCCTTAATTTTTTCGGCGTCCGCACACGCCCGGAATAATTCTTTAGGATCTTTTTTGAGAACCTCGATCCAGTTGTTCACGTATGCGGCGCTGTTTTGAGCTTTGCGTTTGATGCCCAGACCGCTGCAGACCATCATCGAAGATATTTCAGCGCGAAGTTCCTCTCTTGCGTAGTCAGGGGTACCAAACTTATTCAGTATCGGCCTGTTAAGGCGGGAACTGTGCCCGGTCCAGTGACCGAGTTCGTGCAGCGCCGTTGCATAAAAACCTTCAGCATCTTTAAATTGAGTTCTCAGAGGAAGAACGATCTTGTCCAAAGCCGGAACATAGTAAGACTGGTTTTGTTCTATCTCTTCGATCTTGGCGCCTGACTTGTCAAGAATGCGTTCGGCAGCCTCCAACGGAGTCCATTCGTGCTCAGGCGTCTCAAATTTCTTGAGTTTCAGATTTTCACATTGCTCGGAATTAAAAACGACAAACGGACAGGGAATGAGGCGTTCTACCGTTTTGTCCTCATCTTTTTCGTCCTTTTCCACTAAGTGCTTCCAAAAGATGCACTTGGTGCCGTGTTCTCCCTTTTTTACTTTCCCGCCGAGCTCCTGAACCTGACGAAAAGTGAGCCAACGGTTATCTCCGTAACCTTGGCTCATTCGGACAGCCATCAGCAAAAGAGCATTGGTGCCTCGGTAAGGGGCATCGGTAACGGCACTGACCGGCACGACATTGGCTGCGTTATCCCAGTCTTGCTGCCACGGTGCCGTTCCTTTTTTCATCTCTTCAATGAAGTAGTCGGCAACGGAGCGAACGTATGCATTGTATTTTTCGTTCATAGCCGTTCTCCGTTATTGGAGAAGCTCGGACGGGTAAAACAATCCAGTGCAAAATCTTCAAAGAGTTTGTCTCTATCTTCTTCGCGCAAAGAAGTCTCTTCGCAAGCGCCGTAGTCCTCGGCTTCCTTTTTACTCATGGAAAAGTTTTTGGCGGCTTTGTCTTCGCAAAATTTTCTAATGAGAATATTTACGGTTAGTTTTATGGTTTCTCGGTTGGTTGTTTTCATGAGTGATCCTCGGTACCGTCCGCAAGCGCGGACGGTCTGTCATGTTTGAAGCTTTTAACGTTCAGCTTCCGGCTCTTTTGCTTTGGGACGACAATAATCAATCGTCAAGCCGGGTTGATTTAAGGAAACCGCCAGTCCCTTTGCAGTCAGGACATTCTCCTGCATTTGTTTTCCGTTCTTGCCGGTAAATTCACGAGTTGATATGTCCCCACGCACTTCGAGCATCATTCCTTCTTTGATGCCAGCAGCCATTCTTTTGGCCGAGCTTTCTTTGCCGTAGTAACGGACACTGAAGAACTCGGTTCCGTCTTTGTCCTGTTGAAAGGAGCCGTCTTTTTGCTTCACGAAATGAGGCTTATAGGCTTTGAACTCCAAGACGGAAGTTTCTTTACCAGCATTAGGGCCGGATTTGGGAACGATTTGCGAAATCGTCGGTTCTTTGAAAACAACGACGGTATTGCTGAAGGCTTTGTATTCAGTCATTTTTTCTCCTTTAAGAGTTGCTGCCCGCTTTTGTTAGGAAATTTTTCTTCGCGAAGCAAGCGGATTCTTCGCGACTTTCCGATAAGCGTTCCTGATTCTTTGAACGTGTCTGAAATATTCTTTTTGTTTGTCACCTTCGTCCGTGGACGTCGGAGTCTCACTGCCGGAGGTCTCGTCTTTTTGTTCTGCCTCAATAGATTCCTGCGCTGTCGTTTCGGGTATCTTTTGTTCCTTCAGCTTCAGCTTGATTTGTGAAATCAAAGAGGCTGCAAAATCCGCACAGCGTTTTTCGTCCCAGTCGGCAGTGACATCGGCTGTGATGTTGGCAGTAATGTCTGTAACGTTTTGCGCCGCCGCAGACGTCTCTTCCGGCTCCGTGTCCGGCTCGGTTATTTCACTTAAATGCGTTTCTTCTATATCCGCGTGAATGGCAATGGATTCAACCTTGTTTTCCGAATCGGACTCATCGGAAAATTCTTCAAGGGAAGCCAAAAGTGCGGAATCCGATTCTTCCGAGTTTTGTGAGGTTTTGTCTTCCGTGTTGCTTTCCGGGTTGGGGCTGATGTCTGCTTCTTCTTCCGCTAAGTCAGACAAAATCTGTCGGGCGTTTTCGGTGCCGGGTGCCGCTGCGGCATCATTCATTTGGCGCAAAACGTCGGTTTGTGCCGAGACAGAAGCAGCGCTGATTCCTTCCAGCGCATCAAAATTGGATATCGACTTTTTGACAATCTCGTTGGAGATCAGATTTTCAATGTAACAATTAACCTGATCTTCGGACCATTGGTTGTCAGGAACCGATTTCATGTCGTCCGGAAGTTCGGTATTACCGGTGACAATACGGCTTGCTGCATCTGTTTCATTTAAGTCTGAAGCTGAAGCAGTTTTTATCCGCTGCTCCATCTGTGCAACGAAAAGTTCAACGTCCTGCTGCGGAATATCTGGAACCGCCCAATTCGCTCTTTCCCTAAAAGCGGGATCGAGGTAATACTTAATTTTCTGACAGAAAATGGGCTTCGTATTTTCGAGCGTTACTATTTCATTGTCTTTGCCGAGCTCCCGGATTTCCTGCGGAAGCATCAGAGCACGTTTCTGATCGGATTCACTGGTGGAATTGCCGCCCTTGCTGTGAGACTTGGACTTCGATTTGACTGTCTCATATCCCAGCATTTCAGAGTATTCATTGGCATCCGATTGAGTGGCCGGACTAGGGGCGTACATAATCATCAAAGCATGGTTCGAAAGAAGCGTTACGGCTCCGGCTTTGCCGTACACGTCTTCCAACTGCGACTTGTTCTGAATGATGGTCAAGAGTCTCATGTTGTAACCGGCCATATAAGAAACGGCCTGTTTAATCATGTTCACCGTGCCGATGGACGTCATCTCGTCCAAAAGAACAAGACATTGGTACTTGAGCGTTTTGTCCTGAGACGGCAGTTTGCGCGTATTAAGGTTTAAGAGCTGATCGAAGAAGAGGTTGATGAGCACCCGGGCATCTTTAAGTTTCGTAGGCTCGATCTTGAAGTAAATGCTCATCCTCTTGCGGCGGACTTCTCTTAAATCGAAGTCTGAGGCGCTCGTTGCCAAATCCACCTTCGGATTCTGGAAGGATAAAAGCGCGGTATTGAACGTTGCGATAATACCGGCAAGGGTATTGTCCGAGTTGCTCACGACTCGGTTGAGCGCATCAACGCAGTTGTTTGAGTAGGGATGCCCGGCATCCTGAGCTTCTTTTAATTTTCCTAAGAGATGTTCTTTTACCGGTTTTCCTTTGCCGGAAGCCTGTCTGAGAATTTCTCCCAGCGTATGGGGCAGTCCCGGTGTTTCAAGAACGAAAAGAGTTACGCCGCGAAAGAAGTCTTTGGCATTTTCACTCCAAAACTTGTCGTTGTTGTTTTCACCCGAATACAGTGCCTGACCGATGGCATCAATGTCGCCCAGCCGTTCGGCAGGGCTGCTGCTGATGTAATCCAGCGGGTTGTAGCGATGAGTTTTTTCGTCATCCGCATAAGGCGAAAACAAATAGACTTCCTGTCCGCACGCTTTTCTGAAACCTGACGTGATGTCAAAGTTTTCACCTTTAATATCGAGAACGACCAGAGAATCGGAATAGTTGAGGCAATTCGGTACCACGATACCGACGCCCTTGCCGCTACGGGTAGGCGCTGCCAGCAGAACAAACTGGTAACCTGCATACGTCAGATAGTTGTTTTTGTACTTTCCGACCAGAATGGTTTTATCAAGACCGCCCGGAGGATCAATCAGGCCAGATTGTTTAACTTCGCCGAGATTGGCAAATCTTGCAGCCCCGTGCAGAGCACGTTTGTCTCGATTAATCACGATTGCAATGCCGACACCGACTAGCGCAATCCACGGCAGAAAAAGACACGCGTGAACGGCGAGGCGCACTGCTTTATCGGGAGCGTGGCGATACATCATAAAGTATTGGATGATCGTCCACGGGCGGCACGCTTCCAACGGAAGATTGAAAATCCGCATGAATACGAAACTGCTGATAAAAAGAATGACCAGCGTGCAAATCAGGGCTGCGAAAACAACAAAGAGGATTTTCAGGAGCGTCTTAGAGGCTTTCATTCTTTTTCTCCTCAGTGTGAGAGTTGTAGAAAAGCTCGGTGATATGACGTCCGTAAGTTCTGTTTCGATGTACGTGAACAATCACGTCGATGACCTGATGCAAAAGCTGCTGAATGACTGGATAAGGAAGCTCGCGTCCCGTTGAGGACTGAAGAACTTTAAGCGCCAAATAGTCAAAAACTTGTCCGCAGCTTCCCGCATGGCAGCTTGTAATTGAACCTGAATGCCCGGAAAGGCACACATTCAGAAAGTCGAAAGTCTCTCCCCCGCGAAGCTCCGCAAGCAAAATTCGGTCGGGTTTCATTCTGAGGCACGAACGCATGAGGCTTGCAGCGGTAACCGTTGATTTATCCGTAGCTTCCGAAGGGTAGAAGAGGTTGACTTGGTTTTCGTGCTTTGGGAGTCCGTAAAGAAGTTCCGGCACGTCCTCAATCGTAATGATTCTCTGATCCGTCGGAATATGCTGCATCAGAGCTTTCATAAACGTGGTTTTGCCGGAACCGGTTTCTCCGGCAATAACTATTGTTTTGCCGGTTTCCACGCAGCGCTTTAAAAATTCTGCCCGGAGAAGGTTAAGAGTGTCCGGTGTTTTATTGGTGTCAAAGGTCCCTTTGTAAAGGGCAGATAATTCCTCATGTATCGGGTCAAGGGAGTCTTTTGGGCGGATATGCGAAAAATATCCGTTCTTAATGTAAGAATCCAGTCCGATAACGTCCTTCGAGATTTTTCTGACCGTAAGGCTGATGGTGCCGTTCTTACACGCCGGAGGCATCACGAACTGGGCACGTTCACCGTCCGGAAGTTCAACGGAGAGCACCGGATGGGCGGAATCGAGTGTTTTGTTTTCTCCTCCGTAAACAGCGCAGACGTTTCCGAGCTTGGCAAGATAATCGTAGGTGAAATTTTTGTCTTCGTATTGTCGCCAACCGGAGGACTCTTCAACCCACACAAATCCCGGTCGATTTACGGCAATTTCCGTTATATCGCTGCGGTCAAGGTACTTTTGCAATCCTTTTTGGAGTTGGACGCGAACCGTCAGGTCTTTTTCAACGGGAGAACTCATAAAGATTTCTCCATTTCATTATTAGTGCGAGTCTTGGAAAAACTACAAAAAGTTAAAGGAGAAAAACATTTGCATTTCAGTCTTAAAAGACGCTCAAAACTGCCCTTGTTATTTGTGAGTTGTTCTCCGGACTGTGTTATTTGCTGATAATTCTCGTAAATCTTTTTTATCAAGACCTCTGAATTAGCCTGATTTAATGAAAATCCTGCTTTTTTTAATTGAGAGGAGAAGGTTTTGTTAAATTCTTCATAAAAATAACGGACTAAAACAGAGTCTCTAACCTCACTTTTGTATGCTCCGTCGAGACGAAATTCATCAGGGTTAATCTTGTCGAAATATCCTTTCCCGTCCGCCCTTACATATCCCGAAATTAGATCTTTAAAAAGAATTGAATAGGATAAATTTGGTAAAATATCCTTACGTTCGTTGGTTGGTTGACCGGTTTGACAACATGCTGAACTTTTAGTTCTAGTGATCCCTTGGGCCGGGTGTTCCCAGACGAACGTTTTTATTTTTTCTAATTGAATACCATCAATAGAGTGGATCATTTTGCGGGAATTTTTACTTTCCCAGTAATCCCTTACCGTGAGTTCCAGCCGATAGTAGATCTGGTTTAAAAGTATCGGTACTGCAAATATGTGAATTGCCTGTACGTGTGTATTTCCGTGTTGAATATCAGCATGACTTTCTATGTGTTTGCTTTTGATAGCGATTTCTTTTGCCTTATCCATTACCGCTAAAACAACCGGCGAATTAAGAGCTTTATGAAATAAACTTTTTTTCGCGTCGCTTCTTGATGCTTGGAGAAGAAAGCCAGTCTCTTTATTGATACAGCCTTTTTCAAGCTGAGAGGTCATTACATTTATAGGCTCCCTTCTATCGGTAGGGGCGGAAGTTTTTTCAACAACAATAAATTCACAGGGTTCATTGCTGTTGAACTGCTGAATTCCAAAAAACCAAGATTTCTCGGGAATCTCTTTTATTAAGTGAGATTTATTGGTCGATAAAAGAAAAGACGAGGACGAATCGTCTTCCGCCAAATTGGGATTTGAAGTCATTATGTTGAACCAAGCAAATGTTTTGGCGGGACACTTGCAGACTCACCTACATATTGTAGCAAAAACGGCTATACGGGAACTTTCGTCTGTTGATTCGGGTATGATCTAAAAGTACATAAGGACTCGTGCGTGTTTTCCGGGTTGGATTCGGTTTGTTTTTTCCAACTGGCTGGGTCAAGAGTTTGATGAAGCCGAGGCATCAAGGTCAGGAGACAATCATGCGCCTGACTCCATATCATCCTTTATGAGATTTTGAAGGACGTTTCCCTTTACGGAAATAGTTCACGCACTCGGCTTTGAACAAAAATGGACTAGAATTCCAACCGTCCTCGTGCGACGTCGCCAGTCGAGCCTCGGTAGTTGTTTTTGTTCGATGTTTCGGTCTAGAAGAGGGTAGATCAACGAGAGGTCTAGGGTCGGGAAAGATGAGCGCGCCCGGCCACACCTTTCAATGAGGCGTCCGTTGGTCGGTTGACCGGTTTTTTGCAAGAGGTTTCTTTTAGAGAACACTTGGGCCGGGGGTTCCCGGACAGACGCCTCAGTCTTATTTATTCTTTTAATCTTTTGACTGTTGATTTTGTAGATGCCGTAAGCCTCCACACAGCAAACCATAGCGAAAAAGTAAAATCATAAATGTGAAATAAAGTCATCAAACAGGGTCTTCTTAGCCGAGCCGTCTGGCTAAGCGGCTAGACCACTTCTGAAAAAAAACGAAGCGTATAGAAGCAAATATTTAGTCGGGGTTAAAGTTCTAAGGTGTTGAATCAAGAATTTCTTCAATAAACACGTCGTTCAGACAATTTCGCAAAGAATCCTCGGCTTTTTGGAGCATTTCGGACCAAGCCGTCGCGTACCATTTCATAAAAATGCGTATTTTTGGATCTTTCCATTTATTTTCTGATGTTACGATCCATAGTGGTTCAGAATTCCGGTGCCACCCGTCTAAAATCGGTACCAAATGACCTAGTTTAATTTCTTTTGCGCAGTGTCCTATCGGTAAGTCTACGATTAAGGCCTCCCCTTGAAGGACAATATGCTTAAGAAATAAAACATCAGTCGAAGTAACTGTTTTGCCGTAGGTCACCATTCTTTTTTCTTTGGCTTTCTGTAGGTATTCTGTACGGGCTCTAGAAGCTCCGCAAAAAACAGCACAGAAATGTTGTGAGAGCTCTGAAGGATGATGTGGATAACCAAATTTTTTTATGTAGGAGGGAGAAGCAAGTGCAAAATATTTCGCCCGTCCTCTCGGAATCGCTTCCAATCCGCTTAACTCTAAATTACCGGTGAATGTCGAAACATCGCATGTCCCGTTTAAGACTTTATTGAGATTAGGTCCTATCTCTGTCTGAAATTCGATTCCTTTATGCTGGGTTGAAAATTCCATCAGCAAGCGATGGGTATTTTGGCTGCCGAGAGAACCAGCAGCGACTGCAAAACGGATCTGGCCGGAGAGGCTGGAGTGATAATCTTTAGCTGTCTCAAAGCGATGTTGTAGTTTCCTGTGGCTCTCACATAATGTTCGGATTTCCGGCAAAAAATTGACTGCTGCTGAGGTAAGACGAATTGGTTTATTCGTCGAAAGCAACTTCACACCCCATGTATTTTCAATGGTACGAATTCTTCGGATGAGCGCAGCAAGACTGATCTCATTCTCATGAGCAATTTGATTGAGTTGTCTGCCTTCCGATAAGCAAAGAAGAGTCTGCCAAGTCTCAATATCATTAAAGGGGTTCACAAGAAATCCAAATTAAGAAAAAACAAAACATATTAATTATTTTCATATTATCCCCACCCAATTTTAAAAAATGAAAATTAGCGACAAGATTTTTTTTTGGATAGTTATATTCAAACTGTTACTTTCAGGAGGAATTATGAAATTAAGAAAATCTTTCGCAATCGTTTTTTGCGCTCTATTTTCATTAGCCGCAAACGCAGCAGAACGAGATGAATTCTTTTGGCTTGGCGAAATGAATAAGGCTACCGCTGTAATTAACAGTGAAGAAGGTTTACTGGATAAAGCCGTCACACCGAAAATAGCCAGAGGCATCGAAGAGGTCATAACAAACGGGAGTAAACCCGGCGCAAAACGTCCGAAGAAAGTTATCGCTTTCGAGCCGCTCCTTATTAAAGCTGCTGGAATGGATGTCACCATGCTTCATATCGGAAGATCGAGCCAAGATATGCACGCTACCTATCGCGCAGCCATTTTAAGAGATGAAGCTCTGGAACTGATGGTTTCTTTGAGCAATACGATGCAGTCTCTGCTTAACCTTGCAGAGAAAAATAAAAATACGATTGTTCCAAATTACACAAATGGCGTTGCGGCTCAACCTAACAGTTACGCACATTATCTTCTTGGTTTGCTTTCTGCCTTCAGAAGAGACGCAGAAAGAATTGAAAATTTTTATGATCGCTTAAATTACTGTGCTATGGGTACTACTGTACTTAACGGCACAAGTTGGCCGCTAAATCGTGAAAGAATGGCTCATTACTTGGGTTTTAAAGCCCCGGTTGAAAATGCCTATGACGCGGGCCAGTTTAAGTCCAACGATGACGCAGTCGAGTTCTCTTCAATTTTAACGAGCATTGCACTTCACGTTGGAACCTTTATACAGGACTTGAGTGTGCAGTACGCTCAGCCAAGGCCGTGGATATTACTGCAAGAGGGTGGAGAGAATACTTATGTTTCATCGGCAATGCCACAGAAACGTAATCCGGGACTGATGATCCGTACCCGTACAAACGCTAGTCGTGTCATTTCGGATGCGCAACAGGCTGTTTGGCTTGCACACAATATTATTCCGGGTATGAGCGATGCTCGTAATGTTGAAGACACTTCCGGCCGCGTGAAAGAAACCCTTGCTATGTTAAGTCAGGTTAGGCGAGTAATCTCTGCTTTAAAAATCAATCCCGAACGTGCTTTGGAAGAGTTGAATTCGGATTGGACTGCTAGTCAGGAAGTAGCTGACGTTTTCATGCGTGACTATAAATTACCTTTTAGAGTAGGCCACCATATCGCAAGTGAAATTGTTAGTTACGCCAAAGCGAACGGTATTAAGCCGGCAGATTTTCCCTATTCTGAGGTAAAACGAATCTATGCTGAAGTAATTAAGAAGGAATACCCGCAAGGTAATCCACTGTGTCCAATGCCCGAAAGTCAATTTAAGGATACGTTGAATCCCGTCAAAATTATTCAAAATCGCAAAACTACAGGGGGTCCGCAACCGGCTGAACTTAATAAGAATCTTGCAAGTATGGAGAAATCCATTCAGTCTCAGCTTAATTGGGCAAAAGACAACGTTGCCACAATATCAAATGCATTGCAAAAACTAGATGGTGACTTCCAAAAAATTCTCCCAAAAGAGGAAGCTAAAAAAAACTGACAGTCATTAGATCTTAATCGATAGGTGTCAATCACTCTGTTAAAACATCCCCGCAGTGTAGAGCCTCGCAGCGGGGATGTTGCATAGAGCCCTTTAGGTCAGCTTTTTTCAGGTGTATGTTTTTTCCCCTATCTCTCAGGTTCTTTTGTCTTTTTCGCTTTCGGCACTTCCGGCAGCGGTTTCCCGGCTTGTTCCAGCTCAGTAAATCGTTTGTAGAGTCCCTTGATTTCAGCTTCAGCATCCGAAAGCTTTGAATACTTAGACGACAAAGCTTGAACGTGCTTTGCAAGAATCTCGCGGCCTTTCGGACTTAGTTCATGCTCCTGCGGCATCTTCGAGATTTCTTTGACGTTAGATTTGGCTATCGTCGCGAGATCGAGCGCTGAGAGCTTGCTAGTATCTCTGACGCCGTGCTCGACCAACCAGACGTTGACTGTAGATTTAACGTCGTTAAACCATCGGACGACAGCCGGAGTTCGGGCCTGAGCTTTTGCCGCTTCTTCGACAAGATATCCGCAGACTTCTTCCCGGTAATCAAAGGAACTGCGGGAGATTCTGCTTTCCTGAAGACGGTTTTTAACGGTCTTCATCAGAGTGTCTTCAGTTTTTAATCCCGTTTCATAGAGATTTACAGCCGTATCAATCAGCTTCCGGGTCTTTGCTCTTAGAGTGGAATCGGCAGCCATGTGAACGCCGACCTCATGCAGCATCACCGCGCAAGCGGTCTCCGGTTTGAGGTTGTCGGCAATGAGAAATGTCCGGTGATTTACTTTGTCGTGGAATCCGAGAATCCGTGTCGGATCTTGCGGCAGCGCAATAGTCGAGAATCCCTGTTTTTTCTCCTGTTCTATCGAAGCAACGGTCAGTGCTTCGTACTCCGTTTGCGCCAAGTAAAAGCGGTTGTTGTTGACGAGATTAACGAGACCTTCTTTTCCGAACGCTTTAATTAAGGCCTCTCGGATCTCGGCCTTGGGTGTCTTCAGGCTTTCCTGATTGGCCTTGGAGAAAAGAGCCACGCCTTTATCCGTTTCTTTGGTTTTAATAACCTTGAAAATTCTCTTGAATCCGTTCGTTACTTTCTCAACGTCTTTTCCGTCTAAGTAAGGATAAAAACCTTCTTTGCCGAGAGTTTTTTCAGTGTAGGCACCGTTTGTAAGGAAGTCGTTTGTTATGCCGATTTCCTTGCAGCGCAGCTCGACAAAACCCTCAAAGCTGCGGGCGGCTTCCTCAGCTTTGGAATGCCAATAGTCGCTCTTGCGCGTCATACGTTTGTGCATATCGCTGTCTCGGATGGCATTGATGGTTTCGGCCCATGCATCATGCAGCGGGAAGCGGATAACATTGTTTTGGCCGACTTCTTTAACGTTAATGTCTTTTCGGGTGAACTCAAACATCATCTTCTTGTTGGCTGAGTTCGAGCGCTCCTGATAATTCACTTCAATGCTGAAGGAATCGGTATCACCTTGAGCGCATTTAATCGCGGCGTCAAAGTTTTTTGAATCGTTTTTAATTAAATACTCCACTTGAGCCGGAATCCATTTTGCAGAACGGTATACCGATTCGGCACGCTTGAAGATATCTCTTTTTGCGTCTTCCGTAAGCTGAACGGTGATCGAAGAGTCTACCTGTTGACTCAAGTAGCGCCTTTCCGGGTCTTGAATTTCTTTGTAATTTGTTCTCATCAAATAGTGATCGAGCGCATGAAACCACTCATGCGCAAGGCTTGAGTAGCCTTTGGTTTTGGTGAGATTGATAACGCGATTCGCCACTTCATAATGCGCCGAAGCGGCTCCGTGACCGCGAGAGCCGAAGGCAAGCCCTAAACCACCGTCCAAAGCAACGGCCTTCGGAGGAATGTCCAATATCTTTGAGAGATCCATGAGGGAGTCATAAGCATTGTTGAGCATCCATTGCCGTTCCCTGCCGTTTTTGCCTTGTTTGACCCAGTTTCCGAACTCAACACCTCGGAATCCGAAGGTCTCTTGGAACATTTCCGGCGTAGCGTCTTTTCCCTGACGGTAATCGAGGCCCACTCGATCTCTGATCGGATTCCCGGTTCTCCAATCTTTTTCGCTTCTGGAAAATTCTTCTTTTAACTCCCGGTAACGGCTTTCCAATTCCGGTTTATGCTCGGCTACAAATTTCCAAAAATCCTCTTTGGAATCAAAATGAGCCTTGTCTGTCAATTGAAATTCTATTGATCCTTGTTTGCCGTAAACTTCATATTCACTCTTACGGTTTGACCGTCCGAAGAGTTCAATGGGTTTGGTCTTTTCAGGGCGATCAGCGGCAATTTTCAGAGGATTTTCTTCCTCTTTTTTTCGAGTCAGATGCTCTTTTTCGAGCTGGCGATTAATGTTTTCTTTAAATTCCTCCCACGTTTTTCCTCCGACGAGGTTGTAGGGCACACGGGAACCTCTTGAATTAACCAGATAGAGGTCATAGATTTCAGGATATTGAGAATAAGGCAGCGTCGTAAGGTAGGCATACTCGTTTAGTTGACGATCGTTGCTTAGCCGATAGTCATTGTATTTGCAAATGTCAGCGACATCTTTGAAGTAGTGGTGTCCGAGCATCGGCCAATATTTAGGATCAATCGCTGACAGATACTTATAGTTGTCCCGGACAGCATAGAAACTGTCAAACGCTGCCGTCTGAACTTCCGGAGCCAACTCGCCTGTTGCTGCTTGCCGGTGAAGATCAATGGCAGCCTTGGCGGTCGCAATGTACTTGCGGTATTTAATAATGGAGGTTTGACGGGGACGTACTTCTCCTAATTGCTGTCGGACGAGCCAGAGACAAGCTCCTGCTTCTGGATTATCTTTAGCCAGCGCCTGAATGGCAGCCTTCGGCCACACTTTTTCAAGAGGTTCTGAGCCGAGCCGTTTCTGAAGGTCACTTTCAGGCAGTTCGAGGAATCGGTCGATATCTGAGGTAGTTCTGCTCCGGCCTTTGCGGGTATTGTTAAGGTCTTCTCCGAAATCCTCGAGTTTACGGCTGCCGTCTTTATTTAATTGAAATTTCAAAATATCTGCATCCTTAAATGCAGCTGATACAGCTATTTTCTCCGGTTTCTTAACTTGTTCCGGGGCAGGAGGCGCGAAAAAATCAAATTCAAGCTGTTCGGGTAATAATCGGGCCATATTATCTCTCCCTGTCGTTCCCATTAGGTTTATCGCGATTTGAATCAATGGCGCGTTCCTCGGGCTTTAAAACAATCCCTCGGCGCTCCGCGTCCACAAAGACATCGGCAAGTTTTACCCTGAAGATTTCTTTCATGCGCGGATGCTCTTTAAATTCGGGACGCGAAACGTGGGATTCATAGACCTGCTTAAAGGTTTCGGCATTTTCCGAGGAAAGCTCCGATAGCTTCTCATCGGTTTCTCTTCGCTGCTCTTCCTCCCGGACGGCCTCTTTATTGTTCAAACTGATTGCCATCTTCTCCTCCTGTTCTTATTGTTTTTCTCTGTCTCGGGCGGGCTGCTTGACCTGAATGATCGTTTGATTCCTGCTCGGGGCGTCCATTGAATATTCATTAAGGCCGACGGTAATACCTTTTTTCTGGGCCGCTACAAAGACACTGAGAAGTTGTTTTTCCAGCGCCTTTTGCAATCTAGGGTGCTTTTGAAGTTCTTCGGTCGCAACATAAGCTTCAAACAGGACGTCGAATACCTTTCGGTTTTCCGGTGTTAAAACTGCTTTGGACTGGTTGCGCTCGGTCTCAATTGCTTTCCATCGTTCCTCGGCTTTTTCTCTGATGTCCCGCTCCAACACATCCGCAATGCTGAGATCCTTCTCTTTTACCTGAAGCTGGATTTCTTTTTTCGGTTCCTCAAGCAGTCGCAGCGTTTGTTCTACCGGAGCCGTCACACTTCCTCCCCAGAAAAGTTCATCCTCTTTAGCGCCTTGAAAAACTTTCTCCTGAGATAATTTCTCTGGAAGTTCTTCCAGAGCATCTTTAATGTCCTCCTTGTCGTCCACGTTTAATTGAGAAAGATCGAATACGCCGCTCCATGTTTTTGTTTGTTCGTTCCAGTTTCCGAATGATTTCACCGAATCTCCGGCTTCGTGGAGGTGAAACCTCAAGGAGCCGTAATAACACACCTCATTCCTGCGAAACTCCGGGGCACAGTAATACTTATCGTCTTCTATTTCTCCGTTTTTCCTATTGAGAAAGGCCCCGAACTTTGTTATCAGAGCTGAGTCCAGCAGATCAATTCTGCCCGAGTCTTCTTTCGGATCAAGCACAAAGGACGTCGGCGTTATCTGAGTCAAATAATCCATTTCTTCTTCATCAAGCGGGTTGGTCCAAGGAATGTTGTCATACTCGATATCAACGCCGAAAAGAGGTTTGACCTTCTTCCCGGACTTACAGTCTTGGAGGTACTCGGTGCGCCATTGGTTCTGTCTGGCTTCGTCCAAATCGTGCTCAAGCGCATCAATCTTTTTGATCGTTTCCTTCCTCACCGCCAGCGCCGTGATGCATTCGGTTTCTTTTTCTCCGCTGAAAGGTTTGCAAATTTGAGTTTCCAGCGGATTCTCAAATCTCAATACCTCGTACTCGGCAAGAAATATTTCGGCAGCCTCGGCGTTAAGAGGTCGGATATCAGTGTTGGGGTCGATCAGCTGCTGCATGAGTCGCTTTTCAATAACGACCGGTTCCGCATATTCGATTTTTTCTTCGTAGTTCATTTTGATTCTCTGTTTCGTTATAATTTCCTCCTACAATGTAGGAGTTTTAATGCTTTTAACGGTTTGTGAAACCCCTATCTTTTCTCAGCGAGCCAAAGAGATTTGGTCAGATTCCGAACGGGAGCAATTTATTGTTTGGATTGCGGCAAACCCTTTGATGGGTGACGTGATTCCTAATACCGGCGGCCTTCGGAAAGTTCGTTGGCAATCGCAGGGTCGAGGAAAAAGAGGTGGAGCGCGAGTTATTTATTACAACGTGCTGGAAGACGGTGAAATTTATCTTCTGATGATTTATACGAAGAATAAGTTTGATGATCTCCCGCCCAAACTTTATAAGATATTGAAGGAGACCATTCATGGATAAAAATATTCCGGGAACTTTCTCCTCTGATGCGGAAGTAAATGATTTTTGCAACGATCTTATTACTTCAGTTAGGCAAATGAAGGAAAAGAAAGTCTGCCGAACAACAGTCGTAATTCCGATTATTGAGACTCGAAATAAGACGGGCTTAACACAAGAGAAATTTGCAAAAATGCTCGGAGTTTCCGTCAAAACCTTGTCCGCTTGGGAACAAGGCGTTAGAACTCCGTCCGGTGCTGCAAGAACGCTTTTAAAAATTGCCGATAAATATCCGGAAATAGTAAGCGAAGCTGCTTCTTTATGAACGTTCATAACGCTTTAATCAAAAAATCTTGGCGGGACTTCTTGTGCAGACGTTTACGAACTGATCGTTAAACTTGACCTTGTTAATTATTTCACGTTTTTAGCGGACTTGTTGGAAGAATCGGTTTGCTGCTTAATCTCTGAAACGCACAAGGCCGACCCCTTACGGAATCGGCCTCTTTTCTGCTCTTAGAGCTTCGTGCGGATTACAGCCCACAACACCAGAACAAGCACAATCTTGTATTCAAGATTGACATCGCCTGTCCAGACAACCGTGTTATGAGATATAATCTCCCCCGAGGTTAGAAATGTGTACACCATCTCATCCCTCATAAGAATTTTTAGATTCACCAAAGCCCGGGCCCAACCGGGCTTTGTCGTATCTGATCCCTTTCGGGGCCTTCTCAAAAAAACGCACCAATAGACCCAGTGCAGAAATTTTTTGGAAGTTGATAGTGCGGATAAAATACATACAAAGAAGTAAATCTGCAACGAGTGTGCAGATCAGGTTATGAAGTGCTTGAGGGTGCTAAGGAGCCTTGAAGCACGGAGCCTTCGGGAAGGGTTCGGTGACGTTACCTCAACTTAGCTAGGCTGAAAGCCGAAATAAAACACCATCAAGGCCCGCACTGTGCGGGTCTTATTTTTTGCTGGCTTATTCAAAAATTACAGACAACCCGATTTGATAAAATGCAAAAACCAAACTCGGTAGAGCATGACGAGAATGGAATTGGGAAGTTGCTGGTAACCTTTCCAGTCTGTGAAGAAACCAAGCAAAACGGCTCTCGGATTGCACTCCGGAGCCGCCTATAAGGTTGAGATCATGCTCGTAAACAAATCTCACGCCTCTAGTATAGCAAAGCGCATTCTGCGATGGCTACTCAAATTAGTCATTGCGTTGCTTTTGTTGCTGGCTTGCTAGGCACTTAGGTAAAGAGCCCCAAAGCGAAAGCTGCGGGGCTCAAGTGTTTCTATGTTTGAGTTTTTATCGGCTAGTGGGCTTCAACTGATAAACCTTGGAAAAGTCCACGTCTCTTGCAACAAAGATGCCGACACGTTCGCCCTGATTTTTGGTGAGTGTCGGAGGAATGTTGCCTGACTGACGCATAGCTTCCTGAATGATTTGATTCATACCGTCTTCACTGTTCTGATAGTAATTAACGCCGCCGTTGTTTTCCGTTTGTTTGGTCATCGCGAAGTCAAAACCGTCCTGAATCAAAGTAAAGAGCAGTGCGTTACCGAAGCGAGCCCACCAATGGAAGTCAATTTCTCCTGCCATACCTGAGCCGCCAAGCGCATCGGTTGCCGGACTGTCGATATTGACACGCACGCCTTTAGGCGTCTGAATCTGCGTCCACAGAACGAAAATTCGGTTCAATCCGTTTTCCACCGCACCTTTGTATTCTCCGATAGCTTTTGAACCGCGCTCAATCAGGAGCACCCGACCGTTTGCGCTGTAAACGTCACGGGGGATGACGCACGAAGTCATGCCGGGAACCGTCGTATCAAGCTTGGTTTCCAAAACACAGTCTATGAACGTGCCTTTAGGAAGAAGCAGATTTCTGTCCGACATCATGATTGCACTGGTCGGAGGAGTCGAAACGCTGGAGAGCAGTCCGCCTAATTTTCCGCCGGAAGATCGCCCGGAACCGGAGTCGTAGCCCTCTTCACGGAGGGTGGCTGCAAATCCCTTTTCCCCACTTTCTTCCGCTCCCTGTAAAGCTCCTCCCTCGGCCATCATGGGGGCCATGTTTCTCTTTTCAGCGAGTGTCGGTTCCGGTTTTTCTTTGGCGCTGTTGACCATCGGACTGTTTCCGGTTTGCCTCATCTGTATCGCAGGAGGTTCCTGAACCAGTCCTGAGTCTTTTTCCGGTTTCGCCTCAGCCGGTTCCTTTATCACCACGGGTGCGGGCGGCGCCTCCGGCGGCTGAATCTGCGAGAGGGGAGGAAGCGTGAGCGTGCGCCCGGAAAGCATCGGAGTTGCTTGCTCCTGCTGCTTAGGCTGCGCGTTTCTCGCTGAATGCTTCTGATAGAAACCGAAGGCAATGCAAATCAGCATGAGCACGACTAACGCCGCCATCAAGGCCAAGTTTCTGTTTTTTGCCGGGGATGATTTTTTCCCGGCAACGCTCGGGATACCGATTTCAGCAGGATTGGGTTGAGAACCGGAAATCTGCGGTGTTGTGTTTTCATTCATTTAGTTCACCTCTTTGACAAGTTCTCGTTTCAGTCCGGGCACCGACACACCCGAGTCGTTCGGAGCTCCGCCTCCGCTGTAGGTTTCGTTGTAAATGCCGACGACAGCTTGTCCGGCTCGAAGTCTCAGTTCTCTGTAAACACCGTGAACAACGAGCCAATCGCCTTTGATGTGAGAGTTAAGCAGTGTTTCTTCTTCGTTCTCAGAGACTCTGTAAACCGCCGGAAAGTCGGTGTGTCGATCAAACTTCAGGTACGTGAACCTTCCGTTGTCAAATACTTCCAAAGGAGCGATTTCTTTTGAAAGAGGAGAGGAGCCGAAATTTTCGCTGTAAAACTTATTAACTTCAGATCGGTTCTCGGAATCGGTCTTATCGGAAATCTCTTTATCGGATTGGTTCAGCAGAGAATCCACGGTTTTCTTGTTTGCATTCTCCTGAGCTTTGGCCGCCTCTTCCAGCGGATAGCGGAAAGTTAGGCTGTAGGTTGCCTTGGCTCTGGAACCCGGATGCACATCAAAGAGGTACGTATGTTTATCCGTCACAATCACAAGATTGGTCGCTCCGTCGAAGTCTTTGGGCTTCAGGAAGAAATTATTGCCTCGGGCCTGAAACTCCCAAGCGGTTGAATACCCGGAACCGAAATCACGAATCTTTTCTTCAGGAGAAAATGTGATGGTTGTAATCAGACCGTTTGCAGCCCGGATCGGATACACCTGACCGGGTTTGTAATCCGTGTACATCACTCGTGCGTCATATTGACTTGCTGTCGGACGCTCCAACGCGTTAACTGAGAGCCCGCAGCCGAGGAAAGATGCAGCCAGCAAAAGACAGCAAAGACTTTTTCTCATGGCGCTGCTCCTTCAATGATCGGGTCAACTCGGTAGCTTGTGACCGTAAAACCAAATGGGTTTACAAGCCTCTGTGCTTCGTCCATCGAATAATTCGGGTTGTATTCATATCCGATGGTGGCACGCCAAGAATTTCTGGCTTCTTCATTGTTGCTGTACGTATCAACAAGGCGTTTGGTAAAGCGGACGGTTGCGATTCCGTTCCCGTTGGGAACAACGGATTCAACATTGCAGATGATCTTCTTTTTGTCTTTCAGAAGGTTCTGAAGGGATTTCTTATTGTCTAATCCGTACTGGTGGTCATAAGGGTTGAATACTTCAGGAACGCTCATCAGGCGGACTCGCGCATGGTCGTTTTCCAGCGTGCGGTAGTCGTAGCTTTCATGGCTCTGCGTGTACAAATTGAGCCAATACTTGTCCATCATCTCATCGACCGGGATATTTTGCGGATCACGGATGTCGATCACCCGGGTAGTGCCGTTGCTCTTATCCAGCTCGACGATAAAGGGATAAGCCTCCTTTTTCACCGCGATCACAATGCAGATAATGCTCACCAGCACTAATAGGCACCCCATGATCTTGGCGGCTGTCCAACCGGCTTTGGCCTGTTTTTCCTTCAGCGCCATACGCTCAACGGTCCAATCCAGAGCTTCGTGATAGGGATAAGCCGGATTGTTCACGGTTTCTTTTGCAGCTGAAGGAGCGGCTTCTGCTTGGGGCGTTGGTTTCTTTTTCTTGAAAAACATATTGTTTCCTATCTGTATAATATTCGTTATCTAAAAATTATCTTTTAGGAGAAAGATATGGCTTCTTTGACATTACGAAGAGTCGGGGGTTCGGTAGTAGCCACATTTCCCAAGGCTTTACTTGAACTTTTGAACGCAACAGAAGGCGACACCGTCGAATATACGTTTGACGACGGCAAGCTGATTATTGAGTCCAAACAAAAGAAACGCAGAAAACTTCCGAAATATGATCTCAGCCAACTCCTCGAGGAGCACAAACAGATCATGCCCTTGCTGGAAGAAGAGTATGAAATTTGGGGAAAAGATAAACGTAAGGGCACCGAATTATTATGAAAAAGGTACTTCAGCAAGGTGACATCATACGTATTGCTTTCGATCCCTCGCTGGGACAGGAACAGCAAGGCGTTCGTCCGGCGCTTGTAGTCAGCGTTCAGCCGGTGAACGCTCTTTCTAACCGCGTTATTGTTGCGGCCATCAGTAACGGTGCGGGTTTTAATCGGAAGTACGGTCTCGTCGTTCCTCTCATTGGAACGGGACTGCAAACGACCGGTGTCATTATTTGTGATCAGCTTCGCACGATGGACGTCCGAGCAAGGGAAGCTACTTTCATTGAGACCGCTCCTCAGTATGTTGTTGATGAAGTTTTGGGCAAGCTTGCAGCCATTCTCGGAATAGAGGAGTAAGGTTTTCATTGCTCCGTCTCCTCATAACCGAAACTGAAATTACGTGTAGCCCGGTCTTTCCTAAAGTTGAGTTTTGCTTCCTCTTTTTTCTGCATTGCTTCCTTTTGTCTTTGCTGTGCAAATTCAGTTACAGGGACGCGAATGCCGGAAGGTGTCGGCGGTTTAGTGGCGCCGCAGCCGGTTAAAACAAAGGCTGAAAAAGCGCCGGTTAAGATTGAATTGAGAAGTTTTTTTGATTGCATGGTTCACTCTTCTTTACTTCTGTTTTTTTAAGATTTCATCGGCGATCCGTTCGTTTTCCCGGCTTTGTGCTTCATTCACTTGCTCTGAAGACCCTGAACTCTGAGACGACTGAGGAATGTTTTGTTCAGGCGTCGGAGTATTGAATTGAGCTCTTGGGTCAAACTGCGAATGATCCGCAGAGAAATCAAAAGCCGGATCTGCTGCGCCGGAATTGCCGGACGCTGCTGAAGCTGCCGTCCCTGAAGTTGCTCCAAAAGAAGCCGGAGTCGGGGAAGCGCTTTGAGCGGGCATCGAACTAGTTGTTCCCGTCATTCCTGAAGGAGATGTCGGCTGTGCAACGGAAGCCGGTTGTGCTCCGTATGCAGCACCGAGCGCCGCAGCGTTGGCGGCCGCCACCTTTTCCTGCTGTGGCGTCTGGTTCATGTTTGCCGGGCCCGAAAATGCAGGTGCGCCTGAAGAGCCTGAAGCACTTCCTCCTGACGGACCGGAAGAACCGTCGGAACCAGCGTTTGTCGGAGTTCTTAATTTGTCCGGGTCGGTGAAGAACTGTCTGACTGCACCTGCCGCGTAACCGGCAGTCGCTGCTGCAAATGAACCGGGATTAGTAAGGCCGCCGCTGCCAAGGAGGTGCTGGGCTTGAGACTTCAGAGCATCTCGATTTTCTTTAGCGTAATCGGTATCCTGAGCATTAGCGCGTCCGTACATACCGCCCGCGTAACCCAGCATAGCACCGCCCGTGACGGCAGCCATCGTTCTGCCGAAACTTTGCAGCATACCTGCCACCGAGGCAGCCTGAAGCGCCACGCCTCCGGTAAGACCGGCGGCAAATGTGGGGATAGATTTCACAACTGTTGCAAGAGCTAGAACTACAACGGCAAAAACACCTAAGTTAACTAACAGAACTCCATAGTCTTTTCCGCCTTCGGCAGCTATCGCAAACTCGGTTATTTGATCAATTCTCTCTGCAAAGATACCGTTAATCAGTGAGAGTGTTCCTGCCACTGCGACAAGAGTAAAGGCCCAGCAGACCACCGCTCTGAGCCAACCATCGAACCACGTCCGCGTTACGGTGAACATCAATGTGCAGATAAACAGCGGCCCGAAAGCCAGCCCCATGACAAGAAAGATTTCATAAAGAAGCAAGTAACCGACAGCGAAAAACATGAAGTAAATGCATACCACCAGCATAAGCACCATGAGTAAAATGATGAACAGGCTCGTGGCAATGCTTTCACCGATGGACCAAACGCTCCAAGAGCTGTTCGACCAAATGTTGTAAATGGCCTGAAAGCCGTTCATAAAGGTTTGCCATGTTTGGTCAGCAGCTCCCCAAGCGTTATTTATGTCACTTGCGGTCGTGGCGTGGGATATTGCATTCAACAGCAGGTTTTCGATGCCATAGACCGCCGGGATAACATAAGTCACGAAATTCGCGGCATTCAGTCCGAAAAAAGCGACCAATACGATCTTTACGCATTGTGTGATCAAGTCGGGTATCGCGCCTTCCGCTCGGCCTGTCGTGATCTGATAGGCCCGGGCAAAAAAGTAGATCATGATGCCGGTGTAAATAATCGGACTGATGCTCGAGATGATCTCGCCTGAAACGGAATTGGCAAAACCAGCCATTGTTCCTCTGACTTGATTCCCGAAGGCTTCAAAAGTACCCGCCATAGGATTCTCCTTTTAGTTTTTCGGCGGACGAATGGCCCGTTGAATATCTGCTTGCGTCATTCTGGGGAACATTTTTTGATGCGCTTCTCTTTCAGCCTGTTGACGTACCAGCTCGTTTTGCTTATCCATCTGAGCCTGTTGGAACTGTGCAGCCAATTGAGACGATTGCAGAGCAACCTGTTCAGCCTGAATGCGGGCGGAAAGATCGGCAATGGATTTGGCATCCGTTGCGGTGTTGATCCGACTCATTAGCGATTCAATGTTTTGAAGGCGCTGGTTGGCGGTATTGGCTGCTTCTTCCAAAACAGCCTGTTGCTCCGCTTCAAATTCGCGAGCCTTCAGACAGTTTTGCTTGACTTCCCCGTCAAGATTGCTGCACGCGTCTCCGAGCTTAAGCCGGTTAAAAATATCTCGGCCCAAACTGCTGAGTGACGACGTGCCGTTCATTATTCCGTTGAGACGACTGCGGGCGGAGGTTGGTATCAGACTTCTCAGGTTCAGGTTGTAATCCACCAGTCCCAATCCGCGAGTTCCAGTGAAGTTTTGCAGCGTGTTGACTGCCGTGTTGTACTGCTGAACCATGTTCGAGTACATCTGCTGCATCTGCGTAAGCTGCTGCACCATCTGGGCAATGGCAGCCGCATCCACTGTAGGGATGCCGGAGGCTAAAGCGGATGTGCCGGAGCACAAACCGGCGGACAGAGTGATTGTTAAAACGATTTTTTTATATTTCATAATCATCTACCATTGGATCTTGAAATTGAAAAAGGAGAAAGCATGTATTCCGTGAGAGCTGGTAACGGCCGCATTTATCCTCTGGAAAGGGAAACGATTGTTGATCTTTTGACGAACATCCTTAAAAAAGACTGTTACGTTAAAAAAGAGAATCGAACGGTATACAGATTGTGGTGCCCTAGCTGTGGGTTGCCAGTCAGAATCAGCAATGTTTTCTCGGATAATCGACCATATGCAAGTCATTGGAATGACGGTTCTGAAGAAAGCAAGGATTTTGACTATCGGTTCAAGAAGTGCCCATTGGCAAAACCGACTAAATTTGATATTCGCGCTAGAGTTTCCAGCCAAACCCCGGAGATCAAAGAAATCTATGAGATTATTTATCGTTATTTCGACCGAATGATGGCCGCTCTTTCGAGAACAGCCGGAATATATATAAGCATTCCTTTTGCTCAACAACTTTTGGAAGATGCTTTGAAGAACAAGCAGCTTTACTATTTTTACCAAACAAAAGAAACATTGCCTTGGACTTTTGCCCTTGGTACGACCCGATACTATTTGGCTGGCAGAAGAGTTAGAAAAGATGATGCAGGGAAAAAGTTTTTTGAAAAAATCAAAAAAATTTTTCCTGAAGCACAAATTAATACTGCCGAGAGAAGAAAACTTGAATTGGGACGTCGGGACATCCAATTCTGTTTTAACGCTCACTGGACTCAGAAAGTTGCGAATGGCATTGAGGAATATATTGGAATGGATATTTTTGATTCTCAAAACCATTCTCTCGGAGTCATTCCAATTTTGGTAGATCGAGCATTGTTTTCTAACTACCTGCATAAAGCTGACTGGATCGATAATGTTTCCCTGAAAAAAATTGCAGAAACTCATCTTTCTCCTCCCTCTGGGAAAGAAGCTCCCGACTGATAAAGAGCACCCAATAGGTCTTCGACCGTAAACCAGAATTTTTCGGCAGGGTGTTCTTCGGGATTAATTTGATTGGCAAAATAAAATCCCATCGGAATATCCGAGTCCGAGATCGGGATGATGTCGCTGATGCTTAGATCATCGGTTACGACTACAGACATCTTCATTGGAAATAATTTGTTTAATTCCAAATACAACTTCTCGTCGTCTGAAATGAATCCGGCGACCACTGCTCTTTCCAAGATGATCAACACTTGTTTTGCGGCGGCATCAAGCTCTGCCTTTGAAAGATTCCTTAATCTGCTGGAAATGTGGGAGCCTATGTTTTTTTTCATTACAGAACTCCTTTTACGGCAGCAACAAAACTCTGAGAAGCTTCTTCCTTAGCAACTTGGTCACAGCCAAAGTAGACATCTTTCCCGATGGCTTTTAACTTTTGGAGTTCCGAGACGATTTCGTACCGGTTTGAAATCATCACATCTTCTATTTCTTCATCCAAATGGATAATGACTCCTTGGAATTTGATAAATGACAATTTGTTAAGAAGCTGCGGGAAAAAAATAGGACTTTTGCCGGGTAAAGAATTGGATTGGCTGCCGGAACCAATTTCTAAAACTGTCAATTTTGAGGACCAATTCAGAGAGATTTGCTCTAATTTTTCAAAACACTCTGAAGCTGTAACTGAGCAGGGAATCACAGGAGCATGAAATTCGGCCTGCGCAACAGTTAACGGATAATCGGTGTCATAACTAAATGGTCCGTTCTGGCTGATCCAAAGAAATTTCTGATTGGATTGTTCAATAACTTCCAGTAAGCGCAAACCGACTGAGTACTTATCGCCAATAAGAACGTTTCCTTCTTCACGAGGTTGCTTAAAACGGTAAAGAAGCTTTACGCGCAAAGCCAGTAAGTTGGACAAGTATTTAAATCCGAATGAATCGGACAGGCGCCTCGCTTCTTCGCAATTTTCGCTGATTCTCTCGAGAAGCAGTCTCTTATCACGAGGGAAAATAAAAGGACGGTTGATTATCTTTTTTAACTCGTATATCTCTGCGTCACTGAAAACAGCAGAAACATCCTTGAAAAATGCCGAGATCAGCCGATCCTGACACCTAAAATTTAAAGAATTCATGCCTCCTCCTTTTCGCTAGTCGGAAGGGGTTTGTCCCCGAAGAAATAAGGAATCCAAACTTCAGGGTCGTCTCCCACGAGAGAAAACAGTTTTTCTCCGAATTTGGTGGTTCCGGCAGTCCCGGAAAAAATCTTCAGAGCACGTTTGAAATTTCCGAGATCAAGCCGAATCATCACGGACACAGGCCCCTGCTTAATCAGCATCAGACGGCTTTGTGTATCGAGGCTCTTGATGATCGAAAACTCGTCCTTCGTACACTTGAACCCTTCCGTGTAATCCTTTTCATTCGCGTAGGGATTGGGCAGGTAAATTTTTGTAGCCGTGTTGCCCACAAACGCGGAACCTCTTTCGCTTTTCAGAACGTCTTCAGGGGACTGAGAAGCAAACACAAAAATACCGTTCTGCTTACGAATCGTCTTGAGCTTGTCGAACGCAAACTGTGCCGTAGCCGGGTCGGAGAGATACTTCCAGAACTCATCCATCACAATGATGGTTCGGCGCTTGTCCTTCATTACCTGAGTTTCAATCAGATAAAGGAGAATTTCCGTAATCGGGCCGCGGACATCCTCATTTTCCAAAAAGTCCGTACCGTCAATTCCGAAGTTGGGAAATTCATTGAGATCGAGCGTGTTGATTTCATTGTCAAAGGCCCATGCGAGAGGCCCCGTCTCAATCCACTTAGAAAGGCGCATGGTAAGCGAGTTCTGCGCGTCTTCCACACGATCGCCCGTCTGAAGGCTTTGCGGCAGCACAGCAAGTCTTCGGTACTTAGCGGGCATGGACATGACCGTCTCAACTGCTGTTGCGATACGCTGCTCATCCAACGGAGTTATCTGAAGCCCGTCGCGTCCGATCAGCCGTTTCGTCCATCCGATTAAAAACTGGATGTTTTCAGCCGTCGGCTCCAACTGGAAGGGATTGATGCCTGACGGTTTTCCGTTTTCAATTGCCAAATATCCGCCGCCCATCGCTTTAATGGCAAGCTCGGCACCTTTGTCTTTGTCAAATAAGATGACCGAGAGCTGATGGTCTTTATCGCGATACTTTTGCGCAGAGCAAAGCAGGAAATTCAGTAATACCGTTTTGCCCGCGCCGGAGGCTCCGAGGATTGCCGTGTTTCCCAGCGGGACGTCTCCCAAAGAATCTTTTTCGGGATTCGTGTAATGGAAATTAAAGTAATACGGCTGATCGCTCGGCATTTTCATTAACGCGACGGCTTCTCCCCAAGGGTTACGGTCGCGTTTTCCGGACGGAAAATTATGAAAACTGGCTAGATGGGCAAAATTCATGCTCGATATTTTTGCCACTCTCGGACGATCCTTTCTCCCGGGAAGCTGATGCAGATAAGACGTAACCAGCGCTAGAGTGGATTTGATCGGTAAAAATCCCGCGTCCTGCAATTTTTTTACCGAGTCATTCGCATGGGCAACAACGGTATCTTCGCTGCCGAATACAAGAAGCGAATAGCTGTAGTCGCCGATGACAATCTGACCGTTGGCGACCATATCGCGTGCCAATGACAGCAGCTGCATTTGCGAAACGGCATCGTCTTGAGCCGACCTTAATTGGTTTTGCTGCAACTTCAGAGCTTTGAGTCCCTTGTTTTTGGATAGGGCCGTAAAGGTCTGCGTTTCAATAAAGGGGTATGAACTCTGATCGAAATTAGTGTTGTAGAGCAGTCCGTCAAGCAGCCGGGAATACGTTGCCATCGGATAATCTTTAAGCTCTATCGACTGCACATAGGACTTTCCCAATGCAGTTTGAAATTCAAGGGTATCGGCTCCGCCGAAAACCTGAACGTTCCCCAGTGCTTCGTTTAGCGGCATGAAAGGCACTCGGACTTTCTGCCATTGCCCGGTCAGCAAGTAATTGTAGAAGGAGAGCTGATGGGAAAAAATAATTCCTTGCTCGTCCGAATATTCTCCAAGCACTGCGGGCTCGTAATCCCTAAGTGAACTTACCAGCTGATCGAAGACTTTTCCGAAAATCTCCAAGCGCTCTTTAAGTTCCTCCCGGATTTCCGATTCTTTGTACTTATCCCTCTTCAATGCCGTCGCTTTATGGCTGACCAACGACACATAAAGTTCGGTCGCCATCAGATTGTTTTCCGAGATTTCACGGTTGTAGGCGCGAACAAAGTCTCTGACAAAACGGCTGCTCGAATTCTCGTCCGGCACAGAAAGTTCGTCGTGAACAACGCGCCGAATTCTGTGCACTTTCAGTGACATTTCGTCCGTGGAGGACGCGCTTGCCATCACTTTTAAGAAGTTATTCTGGCGCTCCGCGTCTCTTTGGAGCGCTTCGTTGGAAACCGCCTCAAAAACCTTTCCGGAAATCTTTACAGTCGCAACCAAATCTCCTTCACGACAGATCACAACGCCGGGCGCAATGACTGCTGAGTAGGGAATAAATTCCGAGAGGCTTTTTTCAGAGTTTTCAAGTGCTTTACGTTGGGCAAACATGGTTTACTCCTTGCTCTTTTCAAGGATGAAAAGCTCTTTTTTTTCTTGTTTTGGGCTCAGACTTGTGACGTTTCCCCAGTACCGTCGGTTAAAAGAGCGAACGAGATTGATTCGCGCATAGGAAATCAGCTGCGAGAAAATCTGCTCATCTTTGTCGGCGACGGTCTTCAAATAAAAATGCGTGATAGGCGTAATCAAAATCAAAGGAATCCAAATCCAGATTGCCAAAAGCGAAATGACGCCGATATTGAGCACAAATACCTGGAGGGGAACGCCCCCGATGCAAGCGGGGCGCGTCGCACCTTTAAACAAAGGGCTCGATGTTTCCATTTAGCCCACCAGCAATTCCGCCAGCCAAGGAGCTGCGGCAATTAAACAAGCGCCTAGGAAGGGGCCGCCAACCGTCTGAATATTGGCATGGGTATACAACATTCTGTAGCCTGCCCAAATAATTGCTCCTGTGACGATTAAAAGAGATGCGCCTTGGAATACACTCAAAATTGTTTGGAGCGTATTGTTCAGACTCTGAGTTCCGGCAGCAGCCAGTGCCGGATCACTCAGAATCAACGCGGCCAGCGCAGCGGGGAATAAGAAGTTGTTTTTTTTCATAGTTAAACTCCTAAAGTTAATCGGATTAAAAAATCAATCCGGTTGATGAGTTGTCGCCTGTAGCGACAAGGGTTGAAGAATCTTTAGATTTCGTTTCAGCTTCCCGGATGGACGGAACGACAGGAGCTGTTAAGGTTGAAATGCCGGCATTGGCGCGCACCTTATCCACGTAGCCGTGGCGGTAGCCGGTCTGAAAATTTCCTGAGTAGTAGCAGCTCAAGGCATCGTGAAGCGAATTGCTGCCGCTGCGGTTCTGTGCTCTTTGGTAGCAGTCGGAAAGGATTTTTGATGCTGCCTTTAAATTGGTACAGGCATCCAGTGCCCCGGAGGCATTGATACCGAGCTTGGAAAAATTCTTTTTATTGATTTGTGCCAACCCGACCGAATAGTTCTTTCCTTCGAGTTCAAGCTGTGCAATGATTGCCATTGCCTCATGGAATGCTTTCGGCTGCCGAGAACCTCCTCCGACAATGCCTATGGCATACGGATTAAAACTGGATTCGGTTCTCACCAATGCGCGCAAAGTGTCTTCAGAAACTTCCGGTGCGCAGCGTTTGGCCAACTCTCCGAAATCATCGGCTTGGGATGACAGGGAAAGAGTTGCAAGGATGAGACCGGTAATTAACCTTACACACAGGCCGCTTTGATTAAAATTCAGCTCCAAAGAGGATGAATTTCTATGAGTAAGGAGAAGCTTAGTTACAAAGGTTATGAAGGTTCCGTGGAAGTCGGTCCGGACGGCCGATTTACGGGCAAGGTTCTTGATATCCGTTGCGGGTTGATTTATGAAGGCCTCACCCTTTTGGAGCTTCAAGATGCTTTTCAAAGCGTCATTGACGCATATCTTGATTACTGTTCGAGCAAAAGTATTAGGGCTGAAAAACCTTCTTCCTCCCCAGATGTGCTGAGTACAAAACTTTGCAAACCTTATGACGCAGTTGATTTTCTTGAAAGCGAAGAGGACTGCGCTTTGTACCTTCATTTTTGCGCAGAGGAAGACCTCGGAGATGGCGCTTTGAGAAAAGCGGCAGCACTTGATATTGAAAAAGCCAGAGGTAGAAAAAAGGCAAATCAGAAGACCTACAAAGAAATCTTGAAAAGAGATTTCGGCGGATTGGATGAAAAATCCTGAATTCCGCAAAGGATATGATGCGGTCAAAGCAGAGCTTAATCTTTTATCAGTGCTACAATGTAGGCATTCTTTAAAAGGAGCTTCTATGAGCACCGCCGACTCTTTTATCCGGGTTCGACTCGACAAAGAATTGAAATCTGAAGCAAGTGAGATTCTTTCGGCTATGGGTCTTTCCATATCCGACTTGGTACGGATGACCTTGATCAAATTGGTCAATGAGAGAGACATTCCCTTTAGTACATACGTCCCAAACAAAGAAACCATCGAAGCGATGAATGAGCTGGAGGAAGGAAAAGGAAAGAAGTTTTCCAATTTCCAAGAATTGCTCTCGGCAGTCGATAAAAAATGCTGAGCATCGATGCCTCGAGTCTTTTTTTGAAAGACGTTAAAAAAATGGAAGCGCAAGGGAAGAGGATGGAACTGCTTTCTGAAGCAATTGACATGCTTCTGAAAGAAGTTGAGATTCCGGTTCAATTCAGAGACCATAGTTTGAGCGGCAATTGGAAGGGATATCGCGAACTTCATATCCGCCCCGATTGGCTTCTCATTTATAAAGTTGAATACCCTTTGCTCAAGTTGGCAAGAACCGGAAGTCATTCGGAACTGCTTTCCAAGGTTAAAAGGTAATTTTTTTCTATTGCGCATTTGTTTCTCTTGGGTTGAGACTCATTGGTCAGCGCCCTCTTAGAGCGCTCACCGATGAATCCTTCATTCATCGGGGTTGTGCGGACTCCTTGAGGAGCCCGCGTTTGTTTTTAGATTTGTTTAGAAGCGGTATCTGGCCTCGAACTTGAAGGCGTGGTCTGCTTTGCCTTTGGTGCCGCCCGTGAATCCGTAGCGGACACCAAACGTTGCCGGACCTTTATCGGCCTGTACGCCTAAGTTCACGTTTGTGCCGAATTTGCCCGCAAATTCACCGGAGAGCTTGTCGCTGACACCGTTGAAATTGCTGAGCTTCGTCTTCTGTTCGGTATCCCCGAATTGCGGGATGAACGTCAGATCAGCCTGCGGACGAACATTCCAACCGGAAGCGGTCATAATGTCGCCTCGAACCGCAACACCGATAGGCAGCTGGAAAGTATTGGTAGCGTCCGGTGTGTTGCCCCAAACCTTCTTACCGTCCACCTTGGTGTCGTAGCTGCCGGACTTGGCGCACACATAACGCAGTCCTGCGTGAGGAATCACGTTTGCCTTGCCTACCGGCAGAGTGGCTTCGGCTCGAGCGCCGAGACTGAATAAGTTGGTCTTAACATCTGCGTCGGCCTTGTTGAATCCGGCTGCATTAATGCTCTGAGTAATATCAGAGGAGTTATGCATCCAGCTCAGGGTGCCGATCAGGTTGACTCTATCGACAGGGGCATAGGCGCCGTAAGCGTGCAGACCGAAGCTGTCATACTTGTTCTTGGTCTTCAGCACGTCGCCGGTGGAATCCAGCGAGCCGTGGCTATAGCTGAATGCCGCTCCCAAGATGACGGATTTACCGGCGAGCTTGCGGTCATAGCCCATAACAAGACCGTAGGCGTTTGTATCGAATCCGGCCTTAGAAATACCCGTTGCGCTGAGGCTCTTGTATTTCTGTTTGCCGCCGATGACATCAACCCAAAGATCATTTCCGCGCTCCCATTCGCGCATAACACCGTACTCGGTAAAGGCTTCGTTTCGCATGGAAACTCTGCCCTCGATGGAGTCGGCTGCCGTGTTGAGGTCGTTCATGGAAACGCTCATAGCGCCGCCCGCAAAGGCGATATTGGCAACAGAGTTGATGACTTTGGTCTTACCTGCAACATCAAGCTCTTTATCGCGCAGAACGCGGCAAACAAAGTCAGCTCCTGCGTCACCGCTCTTGCAGTGCAGCAGATCGTCGTTGGCGATATTCGGGATTGCAATGTCAGGATAGACTGTGCGGACATCGGCCAGCGTTGCATTGACCCAAATCTTGCTCGGGTTATTGTGCAGCGTCAGAATCCAATTGATGCCACTTCCGTCCTGCGGCAGAGCGTAGAGGTTGTCACCTGTCCAACCACCCGTCCACATACCATCGTCGGATTCATTACCTCCGGTGATGTAGCCGTTGACAATCGTGTAGTCTCCGACTTCGTCAATATTGCCGAGAACGAGGTTTGCACCTTGTTCAACTGTTACCTTGGCAATATCGCTTGTGGTATTGAATGCGCTCTTACCGTCTGTAAGGATAGAGCTGTCAATAACGGTCAAAGAGTCTTTAGCGAAAAACAAATCACCGTTTCCAATTTGGACATGGTTGTCCTTATCTGACCAAACGTTGGGGCCGACGGCAATACCTCCTCCCGGGCCCGTTGTCACGTTATTGGTAATAACCAAGCGGCTCGGTGTGCCGCTCGGCACGGTCGGTGATCCGATGGAATCGGCCCAATCCAATCCGCCTGTCGGCCCGAGGTTGAGGTCGCCGTTATTTTTCACGTAGATGTTCGTGTCGATAACGTCGCCTTCAGGATTGATTTCAGCCTTAACGTGATTTTCCTCAGAAGGTTCTCTATCGTTTCCGATCACGAGATCACCGCCGTTAAGATCGGTTTCCTCGGCTTTCAGACTGCCTCCGTCGATCTTGACAAGGCCGTCGTCAATCGTGAGCTTGCCGGTTTCAATGTCGCCGATATTGTTCACGTCGCCGCCCGCAACAACCACGTTGTTCCAGATAGACGTGCCGGAGTTATCGTGTACACCGTCCGGGTCAATTGTCAGGATATCTCCTTTTTCGTACCCGGAATTATTCGACGTACCGCCGCCCTGAATCGTCATATCGTCGTATTCAGATTTGCCTTGGTTGTCGAGTGTCCCGGAAACAAGAGTATCGGTAACCTTGGTAGCGTCAACTTCACCCTTATTGGTCTTGTCACCGGCTATGACATATTTGTCGTTAATGGTCTCTTTGCCTCCTTCTTCGGTAGTGGCCGAGCCTCCAACTTGTACGGTCTGGTTGTTCCAGATCGAGGTGCCTGAGTTGATATGCTCACCACCGTCCTCGATTATGAGGATGTCACCCTTTTCATAGCCGCTGTTGTTGGACTTGCCGCCATCACCGACGGTCATATCGTCGTAGTTGGAGGTTCCCTGATTGTCGAGCGTACCCGTAACTTCGGTACTCTCAACACCTGTGGCATCAACTTCGCCCTTGTTAACACGGTCGCCCGCAATAACATATGCGTCGTTAATAGTTTCTTTACCACCGGCTTCTACTGAGGAAGAAGCGCCGGTTTCGACAGTAACGTTGTTCCAGATGGAAGTTCCGCTGTTGCTGTGCTCACCTCCGTTGGCAACGGTCAGAATGTCGCCTTTTTCAAAGCCGACATTTTCAGACTTACCGCCGTCGGCAATCGTCATGTCGTCATAATTGGCCGTGCCTTCGTTGCGCAGCAGCCCGGCAACTTTTGTCACTGCCGTCTTGGTTGCGTCTAAGACTGCATCGGCGCCCTTGTTGACAAACTCACCGATCACATCAAATACGCTTCCGACGTCCAAATTGCCGGAGTTTTCACCTTTGCCTGAATCGGCAACGGTGACACCGTTCCAAATCGAAGTACCGGAGTTGGCATGAGTCCCTTCAACGGTGAGGATGTTGCCTTTTTCCGTGCCGCTGTTATTGGAGCTGCCGCCCTCGGCAATCAGCATATCGTTGTAATCGGCTTTGCCTTCATTGGCGTGTGTGCTGGATACCGTTACCTTGTCAACCTTGGAAGCGTCCAAGACGGAGTTCTGGCCCTTATTCAGGAAGTTTCCGGTGACATCAAAGACCGGAAGATTTCCGTCTTTTTCGTCCAGAGACAAATTCCCTTCATTAACGGTCGATCCGCTGCCGGTCAGGCTGTTCGTGTGCAAAATGGCATTGGAGTGAACGTGAACATTACCGTTGTTTGCGATAGTCCAATCTGCAAATTCACCGTTCTTGGCTTCCAAAGCTCCGTTTTCTCCGATATTGGAGGAAAGAATCCATCCGACTGTCGGTGTAACACCGCCGTGAGAGCCGAACGTAAACGTACCGTTATTCACGTCAATGGAACCGCCGTCGGCGGAATCCTTCAGCAGTTTATTGGCATCATCACCAAAAGAACCTTCAGGAATTGCATTGACGGCATTGCCGACAAGAACCAATTCCTTACCGCCTTCGATTGTGACTTTATCGGTATGGGAGACATCTTTGAATCCCATACTAATATTGATCGAATTGGTATTCGGATCATTGGACTCGGCACCAATGATCAAACCTTTGATCGTTTGAGAAGCATCAGTGTCTTTGTTGTACTCATCCGCAAACTCATTGTGCAGAGTCGTCGTGTTGAGCACAATGCCGGGGTTCAGAACGACATCGAGCCCTTCTTTTTCCAAATCGTTTGCAGTTGTGATGGTGAAGGGCGCAGTCATCTCCCCTAAGAAATTGATGGTCAGGTTGGCTGCGTTTTCAAATGCATTCGCAATTTTGTCGGTGACGCTGACAATCAGCGAAGCGCTGAAATAATCATCATCCAAGGCGAGGTTGCCGCTTTCGACATTCAGCCCGGATTTGATCTCATCTTTAACTGCGCCGACGGTAGTTGCAGAAAGCACGGTGGTCGGAAGTTGTACAGTGCCTGTTTCGGCGTCCGTTGCGTCGATACGAATTGCCTCAGTTGTGACTGAACCGAAGATCTGATCAGCGCTTGTCTGAAGAACGCCGCCCTTCAGATTGATGCTATCGGCTTTTCCGTCAAGTTCGATCTTGGCAACATCGAGGACGCCGCCCGCCATAATGTTGACCGTTGTGTCGCTGTTGACTACGCCCGCAATAACCTGCGTTAAATTATCTTTGTAGTGGGACTTATTCTCAGCAGAATCCTCGTTATCAATCACCGGAGTCTTATTGCCGCCGGAGATGTTAACGGTGTTATTGCCGAGGAGACCGGTAACGTTACCTTCGGAATCGCGAACTTCGGAAGCATCAAAAATACCGCCCTTTATGTTGAGCGTGGAATCTGCAAAGAATCCTTTATCAGCCTTGAAGTGTCCGCTCAACTGGTTATAGACGGAGTTCTTCGCATCGAGCTCGGCAATATTGAGATTGCCCTTGTTAAGGTTAATCGTTCCCTCGTTGGACACAACCTTCTGAAGGTTGCTGTCTCCATCGGAAGTGAACTGACCGCCGGTCGCGATTTGCGTCAGAGCGATATCCGAGGTGTTTCCACCGGCATTGACAAATTCTCCGCCGTTAAGAACCAGTTGATCGGCCTTGACTGAACCGGCTGCTTGGTTAAGGAAGCGGTCGTTCTCAGCTAAAACAAGGTGTCCGGCCTCAACGGTGCCTGTATTTTCGGTCTTGGTAGCGGCAAATTCAATGACTTTTACCGTACCGGCATTGTTCAGTTCTTTAAATTGAACCTTTTCGGCCTCAATCGAGGCATCCTGCCGGACATCTGCCAGAGTCACATCCTTAGAACCGACGGAACCGCCCTGAATCATGCCCTTCAGTAACATGAGGTTTGAAAGCTCAAGGTGGCCTTCATTGGCGATACCGACATCGGAGGCATCAGCCATTTCAATCTTAGTTGTCCCTGAATCTTTGAACTGAGCGGCTTGGGCAGAGTTTTGTACCTGACCGCCGGTGACATTCAAACCGTTCAAAGCTAAGGAGCCGTTGTTGCCAACCGTGCCGCCTGTGACATTGAGCGCATTGGTATTTTCCATTGTGCCGTTGTTGTTGAGTTCACCTGAAGCAACCGTGACACTCTGAGTTCCGTCAACTTTGAGGGTTCCGTCATTGGTAACAGTACCGTTAAGTTCGGAGGCTCCGTTAAGTCCGGCAATTGTCAGGACGGCATCCGCTGCATTAGTAACAAGAGATCCTGCTTCCGTCAGGAGCGACTCCATTTTGGCAAGCGCATTATTAATGAAGCTGCCCGCAGTTGCATCCTGAACGGGTGTCGCGGCTTGAACGGTGAGTTTTGCAATGTCCACTTCGCCGCTGTTGGTCATATCACCGGCAACAGTTAGCTCATCCGTAACGGACAGTTTGCCCTGATTTTCCAGCGATCCACGAATGCCGTAAGTTCCCGAAGCACCGGCAAGAGCGTTACCGGAAACGGTCAGTTTTCCGGCTGTCAGTTCAGCACCTTGCTTATTAACAGAACCGTATTCGCGTAGAGTCAGCTCATTGAAGTCTGCGGTACCGTTGTTTTCTAGGTATCCGCTAATATCCGCAGTGCCGATATCAAAAGTTCCGTGATTAACGAACGAGTTGTTGGTGTTTCGGGATGCGATATTCTGAGCCTTGAAAATGCCGTGGTTGCTCATAGCACTGCCGTCAACAGCCGTATAGCTGCCGACAATCAGCTGAGTGGCTGTGTCATCGGCATTGCCGATAACCAGTCCCTCTCGGTCATTACCGTAACCGGCAGAGCCGTTGTTCAGGACGTCAACGGTAAACTCGCCATTTTTGACAATCACTTGACCGCCGGCACCTCCGATTTTGTTATTGGCCGGGGAAATACCGATATTGAGTTCTGCAAGATGTCCCTTCGTTGCAGCGGCTGAACCGTAAGAGCCTAGCGTTAACTTAGAAGGAGTCAAGTTTCCGTTGTCGTTGCGGTTGCCTCCTACCCAAACAGCGCCGTCAGCTAATTCCACCGGAGCGAGATTGGGATTGGGCTGGGCCTGACCAACCAAAACGAAGTGGCTGCCACTATTAATGTAGAGGCCGTCGGAAACGCCGGTTACGTTCATAAACCCCATTGACTGGTTTAAAACGTTCGGCGTACCGGAAGTCGGAACAACAACCGCTGTACGATCATTAACACCTACAACCAAAGAAGTTGCGCCCGGATTTGCAGCGCTTTCATTGGAAAGCGTTTCATTAGCAAACGTTGCATAGGCTAAAGTTCCAGCAGCCGTTGCTTTAATAGAATTCGCGAGATCTACATTAAATTTCTCTGCCGCTTTGCCGTTAAACGCCACTTCGAGCTCTCCGCGACGATCCACAGGAACGTCTCCGATGGCTACCAGTTTGTTAACTGCGTCACCGGCAAGAGCAGCACTGTAGGAGGCGTCGTCAAACGCGACAGTCCCCCATTGAAAAGCGATACCCTGCGCAACAGAACCGATAGCGTTACCGATGCCCGTGACGATTTGAGGATTGCTGCTGACTTCAACTTTATCTTCAGGATTTACTGCATCAAGATTTAATGTACTGTAATCAAGATCAGTAAAGATCTGATCCAAAGTTGTGGACAAACGACCGCCTACCAAATTGGTTGTCTTATTGCCGTTCATCGCAATGTGCTCGGTTCTCAGTGTTGCACCGCGATTGATATTCACGACAGAAGAACTGTCCAGTGTTCCGACCGTAAACATTGCTGCATCATTAGAACCGGAGCCTGAACCTAAATTGTAGGTATTGCCGGAACCAAGGACGGAGTGTTCAATCGTTCCTCCTGTAAGTTCTACGGTTGAATTGGAGAACCAACCGGAAGAGCTGGCAAGGCTTCCTGCCGTCTGAACGTATTTGATATTGTCGGCCTGAAGGCTGCCGACGTTAATTTGTCCGGCATTAGTGAAAGTGTCAGTTCCGAGACCGGCGCGTTTGAAAATAATCAGCCCGTCCCCGGCTATAGAGCCGGAATTGTTCAAAGAACCGCCGAAAGTAAACGTACCTGCATTTTTGATCGAGCCGGTATTCGTAATACCTAATCCGCTGCCGTCAACGAAAATGTCAGACACGCCGCCGAAAGCTTCGGCGCCTGAAGCATTGATAAATTCACCCGCAATCGAACCGGTTCCGTAATAAGCAATGCCGTTATTAGTCTTGCTACCGCCCTCAGAAACCGTCAAATTCTTCAATTGTTCGGTTGCCCGTGCAACAGCTCTGGCTACTTTTCTTAAGCGAAGAGGAGAAGTAACGAAAGTTTGTTGCGCGTTGTCTCCATTAATAAAATAGCCGCCGTTATTAATAACTAACGAATCGGCAATCAATGTGCCATTGTTGGAAACAACACCGCCGCTTAGAACCGTGAGTTCCGAATCATCGCCTGTAAATTCTGCAACAGCGCCTGAAGCATTGGCGATCAAACCTGATACCTGTGTTTTACCCGTTGCTTTAAGAGTGTAAGTATTCCCGATGGTGCCAATGTTGCCGTCACCGCGGGAACCGATAGCTGTGTTGAAAAGACGGATTTCTCCCGGATTTTCAAGAGTGCCGAATACGGTTGAATTATCCAGCGCTTCCATGTAACCGAAATTTCTGAGTGTGCCGTTGACGTTAACCGTATTGGCAATTAACCGAGCGCCTTGGCTGTTTTGCAAGGTTCCGTCGATATCTGCTGTTCCAACTAATTTGGCATTGGCATTATTAATAAATCTGCCGCCGAACTGAGTATTACCGCTGACAGTTAATTTTCCATTGTTGCGGACTTCTGCGCTGTTCCAGCCGTTTAAAGCTCCGAGGACGGTTTCGCCGTTATTTTCGAGAACAGCTTTGTCGGTGAATGTGCCGTTGTCACTGCGGAACGTAGAATTTTTATCTACCGTTGTCGTACCTCCCGAAGAGGTGTGATTCGTGACAAGATAGTCGCCCGCAGCGATTCTCAATTCTCCGCCGTTGGAAAGATTGACTTCCGAGGCCTGACCCTGATAAAGAGAAGAGTCTTTAATACCGAGACTGCCCAGGATCAGTTTTGCTCCGCTGCCGACAGCAGAAATAACTTTTTCAGCTAGAGTGAAACGATTTCCTGTTCCGTCGGACTTACCGCCGATCAGAGTAAGCTCTTTCCCGTCTTGAATTGTTGTTCCGGTCGCTTCATTGATACCGGTAAAACCGGTGTTGTTCCGAAGACCGGAATTGCCGATAACAATTGCTCCGTTTTCGCCTTCAAGTTTGCGATCAACGAAAATAACATCGCGCAAGTGCTCTACATTGTCATAAAGCTCATTGGTTTTTGCGACGGTTAATTTATCATCATGTGAAACGCCCGCTATCGTGCCTTGGAACTCGAGGGTCGTTGCACTTCCAAATTGTTCTTTGAATGCCTTTGCCAAATCGGCGGCTTGGGTCTGAGTCAAATTGACGCCGGTCACGATCACTTTTCCGCCCGTAAACGACGCATGATCGGCCAAACTCTTGGCAACGGTTCCCGGCAAATACTTCAGGAAAAAGTCCGTGAGACTTGTTTTGGCTTCTTGCGGAACCGTTGAATTTAGAGCGACATAATGTAGATCCTGCTGACCGGTGGTACCCAAAGAGTCGAAAATATCCAAAGCGTTATTCGTTTGGATTGTCCCTGAAGAGGTCAGGCGTCCGTTTCCGAATTGGAAACCGTTCTGGAAATTCACGCTGCCGGTGTTGTTTAAATTTCCGGCAATCGTGACTCGGTTGGTTTCCGTCCAGTTGCCTCGGTTGTTCAGATTTCCGCTGTTGGTTAGATTTCCTCGGCTCGTGACATTACCGGTCAGTGTCAGTGTTCCGTTATTTACCAAAGTTCCAAAAAGGTTCGCGTTGCCGATGGATAAATTGCCGGAGTTTGAGCTTGAACCGTTGGACTGGTTGAAGTTCGTTATCGAAAGAGTTGCGGCATTGGAAAGTGATCCGTTCTCTTTGCTGAGAGTAGTAAAGTTGTAGCTTCCGCCAGTAACCGAAACTGTGCTGTTGTTCTTAATACCTAACGTTGGGGCATTGCTGAAATGACCGCCGCCAAGAATCAGGTAATTTCCAACATTTTGACCAACCACAATGGGATTGCGGTTTACGAAAGTACCGCCCAGAAGTTCGAGACCCTGAGAAATGGTCATAGGAACAGCAGAACTTTCTACATAGTTTCCGCCACGGACAATGACCTTTCCAAAATTTATAGACCCGGTACCCGTTTTAAAGTCGACGTTTCCTGAAGTGTCTAAAACATTTGCATTCAACGAGATCTTTGGGCTTGCATTCCCATAAATACTATCGCCAAGAGTACCTGACTGCCCCACCCGTAGGATTCCGTTTACCTGCACAGAGCCAGTTTCTCCTCCGCGATCCCCAGCAAAGAAAAGAGAGCCGTTAACATTTAAGTCTCCTCCTACAGATAGAGTGCCGTTGGAGCCTCCTCTGCCGGACCCGTGTCCGGCCAATATGAAGATCGTCTGATTGTCAAGCGTCATATTGTCCCTGACAGTCAGTGACTGAATGGGTCGTCCGGTATCCCCGTGTGAACAATCAAAGGCTATGAACGTCCAGCCTGATCCTCGATAAGGCACAGTCAGACTGCCGTTGATTACATAATCCGAGTGGATCATGCTGGAACCATTGTCATGGAATAAGTAATCAATATCGTTCCAAGAGGTGTTGCCGTTGACCGTAACCGCAGCATTTGCAGCCATCATGCCCGACAATAGCAACGCCGATCCAATAATCACACTTGTCTTGGAGCTTTGGCTTGCAGCCGTCATCGCTTCGGAAACGGCGACGAAGCATCCCCGCCTCCGATTCCAAACCTTCTTAAAGATTTTGTTCATAAGACCTCCTCGGGTTGTGCTATTTATTTGGTCCGAGACGTCTGTGCCGGTTCTTTTTCAGCCGGCGTAAAAATGAGGCGGACGGCATCAAAAGCGACGATTTCTTTAATGCGAATCCAACTGTCGCCGCGAATTCCCCGGAACTGGAAAACTTTCTCTTGGGATTCGGGATCGGCCAAGACATCTTGCAAAGCGGTTATCTGCGAATCGACCGTTTGATGATCTTCGGGTTTAAGGTCAAGAACTAGATTTGTTCCGTTCTTGAGATGGATAGTCACACGTTGAAAGTGAATTGCTTCTGCCATTTTTTCCTCCTTAAGGAATGAAGTTGATTTAGGAAAGGGCTTGGGAAGGAAGCCCATTCCTAAAGAAACTGAGGAGGAAAAAGGGTGCAAAAAGCCGAACCGTCCTTAAAGAAGGAAAGTCCGAACCTTGAGATTTGTCTGTTGTTCATAACTCTTATTTCAAAAAATCTGGCGGGACTTTCTGTGCAGACTGTTATGAACCGAAAGATCAACTGTCACCGTTCTTTCAACGGGGCGGGACGATTAGAATAATTGGTGCCCGGAGGCTGCATTGTCCCGCCAAGGATGCAACCGCGCCTGTCAATCAGGCCGTCTGCTTCCGGGCATTAACTGTTACGCTGACCGCAATCGGCCTCCGACCTTCAAAAGAATCCAGTCCTGAAGTTCGGCTATGTTTTCAGAAGCTCTTTTCTGAATTACTGCGCCTCTTTTGATATTTGCTTCATAAAGGTGAATCGACTTTGGCCCAGTAAGACCCACAACACGTTTGGATTCGATGACGCGGATGGAAACATTCGGGTATTCCACATTGTTGATTCTCATTTTTTATCTCCCGATTTATCTTTGCTTTTCAATGTTTCCAGATTCTCTTTCAGAAACTGTTCTGTTAGTTTCACAGTGCTCTCTGAGATCCCCTGTATTCGCTGATTGTTGACGATTGCCGGAAGGACCTTCATTGCTGCCATAGTCTGAGAACTTGGAATAAATATGAAGGCGGTAGTACAAGCTATGCCAAGAAGGGCTCCGAATAAAGCCATGGCTCCGGAGTAGATCTGGATGGCACAAATGATTAATAGAGCGGAGAGACATGCTAGAAAAATAAGACCAAGGGAGATCTTGTCCATCGTGCCGATCCAATAAATGTCAGAGGCAGTTATTTCAACCATGATGAACCTTTGATCTTTACCAATGCACCCTTGTCCAATTTTTGCCGTTGATGAATACATCAATGGCTCGTCTGGACTGATACTGTTGCCATTTCACCTGTTCATATACGCGGACAGGGCGGTAGCAAACGGAAGAACTGCTGCTGTCTCCTGAGCTGTCATAACAGGTGTAACTCTCATAGGCAGTACCTTGATAGCCCTTAACGCAAGCCTTAGTGCCTCCCCAATGTCCGGGAGAATCCTCGGTTGCTTTGAACCAGTGCTCACCGCCCCAGTTGTAGCTGGCATTATTTTTTCTAAGCAGTTTGTTTTTCCGACGGTCAGTTTTGAACTGATTGTTGTCGTTGATGTTTCCTTCAACGATCCAGCCTTGAGGAGCATCTTCCATCCCTTGAAGGATGCAAGGATCAAATCCGTCAGAAAGTTGCTTCGCATAGTTGCCCTCTCCGGCCATCGGGCAGGAGGGAAATTTGCATGGGTGACGCCAAGAAAGGCAGTCAAAGAGTTTGTCTATCGGAGGACGGCATTCGCCAACCGCTCTCGGTCCGTTCGGATTGGCTAAGCAGAGCAGGACTTCACATCCCCAGCGATCGTTGCCGGTCATCAATTCGATTTTCGGCATTCCCGGGATCTGAGAATAGTCCGTTGTATCAGCCAATACCTTGAAACCAGCGCCGGACAGAAGGGCACTTACGGCTGCCAAGGCCAGTAACGTTTTGGGATTTGAGATTGTTGTTTTCATTTTCAGCTTGCCATCAGTTCTTTCAATTTCATAGAAAAGGCGCTTGCACTGGCTAATCTCTCTGTCATCGCTTCAATAGTGATGCCTTGCTGCTCGGCAGCTTTCTTTATCGACCACGCGTCTATTTCACACTCATACCAAAATGTCCATCTACTGGACAATTGAATCGGTCTCGGGAACGTCGGATCTTTTTTCACTAACGCATACAACTGGGTTTTACCGCAGCCGAGACGCTCGCAGACCTGCTCAGGTCTTAGTTGATTGAGGCTTAAGTTACTCATAGAGCCTCCGATCTGGAATAAAAAGCAGCGCCGCTGAGAAATCAGTCCTGTTCCCGAAAAAAGAGAAGAGGTGCCTGCAAGGATCTATATACCCGAAGGAAAATGGCACCAAAGAATTCAGAAACTTTGAAAGCGCTGAAGGACTCTTTAGCGATTCTGACAAGCGGGGGTAGTGTGCTTGTCTCGATTTGCTTACCAAGAGTCCGAGGAAATTGGGCCTCCGAGGAAAAGAATAGAATTTTGTTGCCAAACTCAAATCGCTAATCAATTCCCGGAGGGAAGAAAGATGAAAAAGGGTATTTTCCAAAAAATTTTTATCTCTGCTGGTTTGTTTTTTGTTCTTGCCTTGTCCCTTGTACCGATAGCTATCCTTTACGGCAACGAAGCTCAAAGGAACATGGTGTTGTTTCTTTGTTCGCTTGGTTCTTGTGCTGCCGGTTTCGCTGCTATTTATGTATCCGCGGAGAACAGTAAGAATCAACAGCAGCTTATTGAAGCTATTGTTGACGCAACCGAAGAGCTTCAGAAACTCAGAATTGCAATAACTGACAGTGGAATGACCACAAACACCAAAAAGTAGCCGGAAAACAGCACGAGAAATGTCTCTGTATCCATTGGAAACAAGCGAGACAGAAGCTCTCCCTGAAAACACTTCGGCAGTTTCGACTTCACTTTCAAGATGTAAACAAGACATATTAGGTCGAAATGAGTGGTAATAATCACCCAGCCATATGTTAAGTAATTCCACCAAAACTGAACGCTTTGGAATTCCTCCCAAGGATGAAGAAGTTTTTCCAACATTTCGAAGTCGATTTGATAAAAAACAGAAAATCGTTTTCATATCAGCCCCCGTAACTGTCAAGTCCCACAAAACCGCAGCAGCCGATAAGGACAAACGCAATGCCGATAAGCATTAGTCCGGGGGCGGTAAAAGACACAGAGTTCCTTTCGCTGTTTTGGAACAGGAATAAAGGTGCAATTGCCAGACAGCAAAGGCCGGAAAGAAGAAGGATGAAGAAGAATTTCTGCTCGGCCATCATCTCATCCTCACGAAACTGGTCTCCGGTGTACTGGGTAAAATTTGAGCTGTCAGACAAAAATCCAAACCCAATACCCGGAGGAAAAAGTGAAGCTTGCTTCTGTCGATAAATTTATGCTCTGGTCGTCCACCTGCCTTATCGCACTGATTGTTTGTTGGTATAAAGAACCCCAAATTACTGATTTTTTGTGCACTGCAATGTCTATGTTTTGCGCCTTGTTTTCGGCGCTGACAGTTGCGGAAATGAGAGACGCGAAAAATCAAATTGAGCAAAAAAGTTCTGATCCGGAATCGAACACTTCGGAGAGAATGAACCAGAGGCCCGTTAGGACAATCATCAGGAGAGAGTACAGAACGAATTCTGCATCTGTCCATGCTCGGAACCTGCGGATAAAAAAGGGGCGTAGAAAAAAGAACGAGTAAATAAAATAAGTGAGAATGACGCTGATTACTAAGAACTCTGGGACAAAGTCTTTGCAAGCCGTATACACGTCGCAAGGCAGCAAGCCTTGAAACCGCGTGACAATCCAAGCCATATTCTTCTGTAGCAGAAAAAATAGGGAAGCGGTTAGTGAAATTGACACTACACCTATCAAACTCATTCTCTCCTATCCTCACGAAATTGGAGATCGAATTGGAAACGCTGTTGAATTCAGAAAACAACATCACTTTTGATCTCTCCTATGAAGTTCTACAGGGGGAGGCGTCTGTAGTTCAAAAAGCTTACTGTCATCTGCCTGATCCGACGAAGACGTGGGATCGGGACGGCATATATATAGACCTATGAGGGCTGCCGCTAAAATTGCCTGAAAAACTAAGAGACAGGCGTTGACTTTATGGATGATGACTTGAATCTCAAGAGAGTGAGAGAAACAGCAAATAAGGGACAAAACAACTATATGGCCCGCTGCTATTAAAGATAGCAGCGTGACGAAAAGCAAACCGGCTGTGTGAAAGTCTATGTTTATCATGTTTTGCCTCAACTCTTTCAGGATCAACCTGAGTTCAAGCGGTTAACGCTTCTGCCCCGGGGCAGCTCAAATACTGCTTAATCTCTTTTTTTAATCTGCCGGTTTCAGCATTACTTCTATCTAATTGAGCGAACTTCCAAGGGATATCCGGACGCAACTCTTCACAAGTTAAGTGTCCGCGGGAAAGGTTGACCAATGTCAGGCAATTCTCGGGTGAAATTAAACGACGCCCGCAAATGTAAGAGTTAATCGTTGCCTTAGAAAGCCCCAGCTCGGTTGCTAAATACCGTCTAGGATCAGCAACCCCAGCTTCTTTTAGAAACGAACAATAGTCTTTCAAATTCATTGCTACACCTTATTTTTGTTGTTTTTATTTTACCTGAATTTGTACAACAATGTACAAATAATATACAAAAAGTACAAATTTCATTAGCTCATCTAAGAATAAACAAAAAAGCAGCTTCTGTTATATCTTTCTAAGAGGTGAAGAAATGACAGATGTGCATGAAATCCGTCGGAAAAATTTAATAGAGCTGATCTCTATGTATAAGTCCGTCGCTAATCTCAATTCTGCTTTGGGAAGAAAACGGTATGACGGAACCTTTAACCAAATAAAAAACAAATCTCAACCGCCTAGCGCCAAAACTCCAAGAGTTATGGGAGCGGAGGTTGCGCGAGAAATTGAAATGAAACTACACCTTCAACCGGGTTGGATGGATGTAGTTCACGATAAACCTCAAACTGAACTAATTAAGGAATCTGAAAATTTTTTGAAATCTTCTTTCAATAGGATAAGAAGCTATCGTTTAAACAGCGCCACTCCATCGAATCTAACTTTTACACTTTTCGATGGAGAAATGAAATTGAGTGATTATTTTATCAAGTCAGTTTTAAAAGCCACTTCTGAAGAAAATTTGCGATTTGTAGTCGTTGAAGATAACTCTTTGAAATCAAAATGTAAGATTGGCGATGCTTTGATCCTTGATTTTGGAGTTAATACTTTTACACGCGAGGGTATTTACCTGATAGAAGTCAACGGAGAACAGTTGCTTCGTCTGATCTCCATTGACTATGAAGGGGGCTATCAAATTCGAACCGATGATTTTTCTCAACGTTTGACGGATTTATCAAAAATAAAAATATTAGCTAAGGCGTTATACGTTTGCACAGGAACAAGTCTGTAAGCCGTACTCCAACTCCTCAAACCACCCAGACTTTTATTTGTAGAGTTTGGCATCAACACATTTTTTGAGATGTTTCTCTACCAAGCGATCCACTGAGTACTTGGTTTTAAAGTCAATCACTTTTTGAAATTGCAACTCCGTCAGTCTGTTTCGAAATTCCCAAAGGTAATCTTTATTGCATTGCCGTTCGTTTAACTCCAACGAGGAAGCCTCTAACTTTAATTGTTGAAAGTTAGCAGACTTCAGGTCCGTTATGGAAGAATCGGCTGCTTGAACGCAACCGCAGGCAAGAGCAACCAAAATACAACAAAAAGTAGTTTTCGCCATAAAAATATCTCCGGGGAATCACTATACCAATATTTTACAACATAAAAAAAATAAATTTGTACGTAGTGTACAAATTTGGTTTTTACTATTATGATTTACTCATATCGAGGCAGATGATTTTTATAGGCAACGGGTAGTGCAATATGAGTAAATCCAATCAATTTGAAAGTCCTTGTTACTTTCTATCAGCAGAAGAATATACACAGGACTATTTATCGCTTCCGGAACCTCAACTTGCTTGCCTCTTTAAGTTGCGTTCAGCTTACGCATTAAAAGGAAGCCCATTATCAGAAGATGATATCGAAGGGCTCTACCCGGTTTATACCCCTGTTCATGAAAAGACATTAGGCAAAGTGCTTAATAAATTTTTCACGAAGAAAGGCGATGTTTTCATTGACATAAGGATAGAGAGTCAAATCGAGAAGAGAAAAGAACATCAATTAAACATAGAGCAATTAATCGAAAAAGAAGTTCAAAAACGAGTCGCCCGAGCTTTGGCTGGAATGAAAGGGGGCTTGAAGAGAGTTCAGAACCTAAAGACCCGAGGCTTGCCGGTTCAAGTTGAAGATGACAGTGATGCAATCGTCGGTCAAGCAGAAAAAACGCAATATCCTGACGAAGAGGTTGTTTTCAAGCAAATGTCAAGCAAAGCTCAAGCAAATAGCAAGCAAAACCCAAGCATAGACCAATCAAACTTCAAGCAAAGCACAAGCAAAACCCAAGCAAACGATTACCAAAACTCAAGCGACTCACAAGCAAATGCCAAGCAAATTCTTAGCAAAGGGCAAGCAAATCTCAAGCAAATCTCAAGCAAACCTCAAGCAAACACCAAGCAAAACCCTAGCAAAGTTGTAGCAAACCCAGATTTTGCTACGGCTAAAGAATCCCAACTCGTTGATTTTCAAGAAAAACTTGAAAACTTATCTAATGCTCCCGAGTTCGAGTCGGAAGCCGGTCCGTCCCTCGCGCACGTATGCGCGTCCGATAATCCGATTAATCCGATATCTGATAATTTTTTAATTAATAAAAATAAATCGGAATCGGTATCGGAATCGGTTAAAGAAAAAACTGAAAATTTTAAAAATCAAAATTCGCGCGAAATTGAAAAATTCTCTACCGGAAAAAAATGGACGCTTCAGGAAGCCAAAACGCTTCTGGTTGATTCCGGGTTAGACCAAAAGTTTCTCGAAGCGTGGGTTTCGCGCTCAGACAGAAATCAAACCCGCTTCAATGCGCTTTTTTCCGAGGTTCTTCCACGGTTCGATCAAGAGGCTTTTGACCAGCTGATTGCCAGATGCAAAGAACAAAAACGTTCTGAAGGGGCCATGTTTGCGGGGTCAATCGCTTACGTTATCTCCGCACTTGAACGCGAACCCGTGACGGTAAAAAAACGATCGAAGAAAAGAAGTTCTGAACGCGATTACACGGAAGGACTGATTCAAAACCCCGACGGATCTTGGAGCCCCGACCCGAATTACGTTCCGAAGAAAAAAAAGTATTCGGACAGAGACTGGACGGAAGGGTTAATCAAGAATCCCGACGGCTCCTACAGCCTTGATCCGAATTACGAACGCTAACCCCAACGATTACTAACCCAAGGAACGCCATGTCATCTGATACCGATAACGTCCAAAAGACTTTCAAAACCTGTCCGGTTCACGGTACGTCCTACGTGTACTCCATAACGGATGCCTCAGGGACGCGCTACACAAACGGCTGTCCGCTTTGTGAAGCAGAAAAACGCTGTCAGGCCGCGTTCGGCCAAGCGCTGATACCTGCCAGATTCACAGATCAAACCTTCGAAACTTATGAAGTGACGAATGACGGGCAAAAGGCCGCAGTAACCCTTTGCCGAGACTTTGTGAAGCGTTTCGGGGATTACCGTAAAACGGGGCACGGACTGCTTTTGACCGGACGCCCCGGAACTGGAAAAACGCATTTGGCTTGTTCCTTGCTGAAAGAGATTATTGCCGGAAAGAAAGCAGCGCTTTACACGTCTCTGGATCAAGTCTTTACGGCTGTGAAGGCAACATGGAACTCGACGGATGATTCTCAGAAAAAGTACCTTAAGAAACTGGCCGGACTGGACTGCTTGGTCATCGACGAAATCGGTACGAATCGCGAGATTTCTCCAAGAGAAAAAGATCTGTTTTTCACCATCATCAATGACCGTTACGAACAATTAAAGCCGACGATCCTCATTTCCAACCTTTCCCTGCGCGGGGAAGACTCCTTGGAAGAGTTCATGGACGAACGCACAGCAGATCGGATCTTTGAGACAAACACTTTTGTCGTTTTCAACTGGGAAAGCTACAGGGGGACAAAATGAAATCAGGACAGCAGAAAAAATCTTTGGACAGGTTCATTTATGAATCAATGGGAGAGAAGCAGTATTTGATTTCCTGTCTGGACGACGATCTCTTTAAAAAAGCGCTCAAAGGATTCCGAAAAGAATGGCCGGAAATAGATTCAAGAACAAACGGATTCCGAATGTGCCTCGAAGCGCTTCAAGCTTCGGAATTATTCACTGAGATTTCTTTTATCGACCTGCACGGAACGAAATTTCCTTTATTCCGCAAAAAACAGTAACCGAGACAGTCATGCCGAACAACCACAGACAAAAAACAGCCGGAAGCCCCGAACCGGGGCTTCCTGCGTTAAACCTCAACGCAGCTGACGGTTATGAAAACCAACTGTCAGCGACCGCCGAGATAATCAACACTAGCAGCGCCAAAGGCACCGCAACTTTAACTTTGAAGGTAAAGCCTTCTCTGTTTACTTGTGTTAATATCTCTACGGAGATTAGCGAGTTCTTCGACTGCATCGCTAGTGCTCCCTTGATTGACTTCGGCTCGACTGTTCTCAGCAGTTGGGCCGTTGCCGTTTTACGGGGTCGAAATGAACACCTGTACCGCCTTTCATCCCTTTCAGGGAATCTCCGGCGAGAATCTTATACCGCCGACAACGACCTTTTCTTTTACAAACAATCAAGGAATTCAGCCGGGGCCCGGCTTTTGCGCCCGGAAAGCCCGCTTATTCCGCGTAGGGCATTTTACAGGAAACCGACGGAATCTCTCTCTGCATTCTTAGCAGAAAAAATGCCGGAACAAAACAACCGTCCCGGCATCGAGCACTATTCCTTATTTAAGAATAATAGCGCTGCTGCTCCAATTACGGCCAAGGAGACAGAGCCTTCAAAGTTGACAACGAAGTCAGCTCTGACGGATAATCCCCTCAACACGATAAGGAGCAGAAATAGTCGTACTTGTTTACGTTTCACGACTAATCTCCTTGTTCAAGGGCTCGGCGCTTGTCCAAGGCGCATCGAGCCCTGTGTTTTTCTTCCCTTAAGAAACTTAGAAGATTTCGTCTCAAAAGGGGCCTCTGCCTTCCTTTCGGAAAGCATTCTCCATCGAAAAACAAAAGCGCTTAATCCTACACTTTTTTCCCTTCCCAAGGAGGATAAACCGTGCGCTGCGTAATCCATCACCTTAATAAATATTGGAAAAAAATTGACTGGGATCAGATTCAGTCCGGCCAGATCAATCCGTTGCCGAAACAATTTGAAGTCGTTTTGCTTGCTTACCGTCCGGAAGGCAGCAATCAGCTCTTTAAAACCCGCGGCTACTGGAATGAAACATTTTTCAATGATGTGACATTCACCCTTGATTTTCAGGATGCATTACTTCACCCGGTCACAAGGGAAGTTGTGGCTTGGCGTCCGTTAAAAAACAGTCTCTAGGAGAAATACATGGATTTCAAAACTGTTAAGCCTGAAGAGCTTTGTGATCCGACACTGATTGGATACGTCACGAAACTGCTGAAGAACGAGGGAGCATTCCCGGAAATATTCGCCGCGGCTTATGAAAATCGAAATGCGAATAATTTGGTATTCAGCGTTCCTTCTGATTTAAGTATTACAGGCAGCCGGATTGATGTAATTGCAGACAGAGCGCACCTTCTTAAAGAACCTCCGTACCGGCCTCACGAATGGAATGCATGGCCTGAAGTCATACCGCCAAGACTGGACACGGAACCGGCAATCAACGGTGAAACCAGAGAGTGCGATTATTGGTTGGTCAAACTGAAAAACGGGTCATACCGTACCGGAAAAATTACCAAAGATAAATACTGGGTTCGGTTTGAAAATCAAATTGCTGCGTACAGAGAGTTTTCACCGCGCCCGGCTGAAGCGGTATTAGAGAATCAAACGGAGCTCGATCCCGGCGGCTGGAATGCATACCCGAAATTTAAACCCGACTCGGAAGAGGTTTACGAAGTCATGCTAAAAGGCGGCTTGCAAAGAAGTGCCGGATGGAAAAAGGGAAATTGGACATTTTGGCCTGAAGAAATCACAGCTTTTAAAAAGATCAATGATTAACAAAAGGGGGTACCATGAAAACATTAGCAATCATCAATGAGAAAGGTGGCGTAGGCAAGTCATTTATCGCCACGCAATTTGCGCTTTTCTGTCGTTTCAAACTCGGCAACCGAGTTCTTGTTGTCGATTTGGATCAGCAAAGAAATACAAGCGATATTCTGATTAACTCAGGTTTATGTGTTCCGACCGAAACAACCGCCGGTTTAATCATGAAAAACGGCGGATTGGTGAAGGCTGAAGAGCCCTTCATGGTAATTCCCGGAGACGACAATCTGCTTGAATTGGAAAGCATGAAGGATGCTGCGGGAATCACACAAAATCTTTATTCGGCATTAGACGCCGTGAGCGACAAGTTTGATCTGTGCATTATTGATTGCTCTCCGAGCGCGGACGTCCGCCAGTTGATTGCATTAAGCCTCAGCACGCATTACCTGATTCCTTTCCAAGTCAAAGCCGAATCCATCAGCGGTGTCGAAAAAACCTTAGCGCGAGCAAAGGTAATTCAAGAAAACGTGAACAATTCCTTGGAATTTTTAGGACTGCTGATGAGCATGGTGAGGTTGCAGGGCATCCAAAAGAAAAACTTTGAATGGGTCATTGAGCAAACCCAAAATCTGCTTCTGAAGAAATACGAACCCAAAACCGGAAAGTTTGAAGGTGTGTGCTGCATCTACGAAAGAAGCGAATACACAGCAGCACAGCAGTATTACCGTCCAGTATTTTTCGGTGAAAACGGTAAACCAAGACGCGAGGCGCTCGAACTGGCAAGAGTTTGGGTTTCAATATTTAAGCAGCTGGGATTAACGCCCCGGAAACCTATTCAAATTAGAAAATGCGAAGACAGTGACAAATTAGCAGCAGTTGAGACTCAGCCTGTTGCCGAACCTTAATAAAGGAAAAGAAAATGGGATTAAATCTGAACTTAGGCAATATCAATAAAGCAGCCAAAGATTTTACGCACAGACGCTCAGAGGCATCTGATGAGACAATGCGGGATGTCGAGGTCGAATTCATTAAAGCCGATCCTCAGCAGCCGCGTAAAGAGTTTGACGAGGATGCATTAAAGGAACTGGCAGAAAGCATTAAAGCACACGGCCTTATCCAGCCGATTGTTCTGCGCCCTTCGCCGGACAAAGATGGCGAGTATTACATCATTGCCGGAGAAAGACGGTTCCGGGCTGTAAAGCTGAACGGAGCCAAAACAATCCGCGCAATTGTCAAAAAGACACTCAAGCCGGAAGAAATCGGCTATGTCCAAATGGCAGAGAACGTTAAAAGAGCAAATCTAAGTGTGGTCGAAATCGCAGAGTTTATTTGCCGACAATTAGAGGCCGGAGAAAAACAAGCAGACGTAGCAGAAAAATTGGGATTGAATAAGGCTATTGTTTCTCAATATGCCGTATGGCCGGAATTGCCGGAATGCATTAAAGAAGCGTTAACCTCAAAAAAAATCGGTAGTATTCAGTCTGCTTATGCCCTTTTTAAAACTTGGCAGGAATATCCCGAGGAGACAGCGAAATTTGTAGCCGAAAACGAAAAAATCAGTCAAGCTGAAGCCCGAAAGTTTGAACCAAAAAGTTTGTACGTACAAACTTTTCAAGACCAAGAAGATATATCTCCGCCTTCAGACCAAGTGTCGGATGAACCTGTTTTAGATACTTCAGTCTCACCAGCAACGGAAGATAAAGTTGCCTCTGAAGAGTCAGAGAATAAGCCGGAAGAATGCGGTTCAATCGACAATTATGAAGAAAAGACCACAACTGACGAGGAAGAGCGTCTTGACGTATCTGAAGAACTTGAAACGGCAGCGGATGATTTTTTGCAGGTGCAATCTGAAGAGTCTACTTATAAAAAACCCGTGATTCTTTGTCTGATTGAAGGCAGAGAATGCGAACTGCTTTATAAGAAAAAAACGTTGGACGGGTTCGTCGTTGTGAAATATGAGGACGGTACGGAAGAGGAAGTTCCGGCTGAAGACGTGACGTTAAATCGCATCATAGAAGCTTGATAAGAAGGGGCCTAGTGCCCCTTAGTCTCGGTATGAGTAAAGATAAAACATCAATGAGTGTATGGCTGACGCAGGAAGAAAAAGACATCTGGAAGCAGCTTGCCCGGCTTAATAATATGAATCTATCTGCCTACACCCACTTCGTCATAAAAGAAGTCATAAAGGAATCTCTTAACTTGCCGGAGTTAAAAGTATCGCTTGATGTTGACAGAGAAAGCAGCGAAGAAGATAAGTTCCCAATCAAGCTCCGAATGACAAAAAGCGAGCTGGAAGCTATCAGGAAATTAGCGGCAGTCCGAGGACAAACCCGTCAGGCATTAATCGTATCTGCTGTCAGAGAATTGCTTTTGAATAAATCCCAAATTGATCCGAAAGAGTATCGGTTGATATCGGACTCCACTCTTTCACTGAATCGGATCGGCGTGAACTTGAACCAGATCGCCAGAGTTTTGAATGAACAGAATAAATCGGGACAATTAAATCCGTCAGACATTGCTGGGATACCGGCGGTCTTGAAACAGCTGAATCAAAAAATAGATCTGCATATCAAAGAGATTGATGAATTTCTTTCGCAGCACAAAGATAGATTAAAAATAAGATCAGCGGTAAAGAAAACGGAGAAGGAAAATGAATGAGTCAGTCAAGAAGTGGCTTGAAGAAAAGCGGGCCGAACTTGCCGGGCGCCGAGATGTCGCTATTTTCATAGAAGCCAAGGACGTTTTGGACGCTATAGAGCAGCTGAGCAAACCTCGTTTATTTTCCGACTCTCGTTTGGTAGAGAGTCTGCGCTGGCAGTATTCAGAATGCGAAACCCGAAAGCAATTTTTGAGGAAAGTGCTCACCGAACAATTTAAATTTGTCGGGCCGAATGCGAATTGCCCGGAGCCGCAAAATACGGACTCTCAAGTTGAAAGAAGAAGAGCCCGAGAAACAAGATAAAATTAGCCCCAAAACCCGAGATATTACTAACTAGTTTCAATTTTTGCTTCTGCAAGTGTTAACTGTTCCCGTGAACCAAGAGAAATTTCTCGACGAGTTTTATTAGGACTAGTGTATCGCAACGTGAATAAAGCGGAACTATTGCGAATTCGGAGATATAGACCTGGAACTCCTCCTAGCGGATAGAAGCCATCCTCTTTCAATTTTTTTACTTCAAGTGCTGTAAGTTCAGGGACCCTTTTAGACATAATGAATACCTTTATCTTGATGATGGACAAGGTGATTATAGGGTGAGTCTGTCCACCATAGTGTCCACCAATGAGAGAGGTAATTCAACGTAATCTATCGTTATGTATTTTTATAGGAAAGTGTTGTATAAATGAAAAAAGGGGCTGTTGCAAAAGTCTCTCCGAAAGGAAACTTTCAACAGCTCTTTTTGTATTTAAGGACTAAATATAGAGAAGAAATAGTAACTCTTTGATTTAAAAGCAGACAGAGGGAATCGAACCCTCTGTCGTGCTATGGAGATGTGCTTCGCAAAGAACCACATACCATGAGTCATTTTACAATTTCTGAGATCGTCCTTCTTTATAGTTTCCGCTCGAGGCGAAGGAATAGGAAGAACTGAGCACTTTCGTGTTAATTTTGGAAAAGTCGGAGGAGTGAAAATACCTTAAATAATGTCAGGATGAGTTCCGAGACAGGACGACCTCAAATATTCGAAAAAGATGGTGAAATGCCATCTTATTGAATGATTTAAAGGCCAAAACATTTAAGATTCCTTCTGCAAAAGGAATCTTAAAGGGTTTCAAAAGGCGAAAAAATTACAACCTAAAGAGTTCGCTTAAAAGGTATAAAAGAAAGGGAATGTGCCAATCGTCCGTTTCTGGACTTTTACAACATCCCCTTTTGCGTTCGATAAACGTTGATATGTGCTTCAACGTAATGAATTGTTGGCGGAGGAGGTGAGATTCGAAAGAAATTAAAAATCAATGGATTACCTTGAGAATTGCAATTTGTCCACCATTGTGTTCACTATTAAGAAAAAATTTCATTTCGTTGATGATAGTCAAGCTATTCACAAAGAGTCTTGATAAAAGAGATTATGAAAAACAATCATTGTGACTACCAAGCATAGCAGCAATGATAAGACGATCGTTTTCAATTCTATAAATTAGCAAAAAGTCACCGCCAAGGTGACATTCACGATAGCCACACCAATTCCCTATTAATTCATGGTCTCTATAAGATGGAGGCAAATTTTGCCGAGATGCTAGCATATCTAAAGCGTCTTTAACTTTGTTCAAGTTATAACGACCGGAACTTTTGCAACGTTTATATGCTTTGAGAAACGTTTTAGTAAAAGAAATTTGAAGTGGAGGTCTACAATTGATCGAGGGCATCAAATGCTTCCTTCGAAGTTTTAAAAGTTTTTAATCCTTTGCCTGTTGTTAGATAGTGACGAATTTCAGCGTCAGCCATATCCATTTGACTGATTTGATTCATGGGAAAAGGCATCCCCCGCATACGAACAGATCTTCTAAGAAAAATACGAATTGCTTCTTGGACAGTTAAACCAAGGTCTGCATATAAATCTGTAGCCTCTTTTTTTAAGGTTTCATCAACACTAACATTAATTGCAGTTGCCATAGTATGCTCCCTTATTATTAATCTAAATTGTATTATATTGAGCGACATTGCGCAATATGGTTGAATTGTTACTACTTGTGAGGGGAGGGTAATTATAAATTCATTTGTAGGAGCTCCTAGCATGTGACTGCTAGGTGATCAGAGATAGGGGAATCTAGAATAGAGAGAAGACAAAAATATCGAAACTTGTCTCTCCCGATGATTTGAAATTTTTGGGCCTTGGCTTCTCGAAAAGAGAGGGGAAATACAACCCTCGCCCTCACAAGAAAAGTCTCAAAAAGCTCAAGTTGAAAATCAAGGCCATCCTTGGAAGAAGTCGAGGGATCAGTCTTGAAAGGTACCAAACCGAACTAACTACGACGTTAAGAGGGTGGTACAACTACTTCAAGATCGGCCTAAGCAAGACAAGGATACAGACTCTTGATGAGTGCACTAGACGGCGAATCCGGATGCTGTACTGGAAGCGATGGAAGAAAATCAAGACGAAGTATGAAGCCTTGATGAAGTTGGGAGTCAACAGGTGTAAAGCCTGAGAATGGGCCAACACATCAAAGGGCTATTGGGCGATTGCACGCAGTTGGATATTGTCTACAACGTTAACTAATAAACGACTACGCAAGCATGGATGGCTCTGCTTGACGGACTTGTAGGGCTAGATGTTTAGAGGAACCGCCGTGTACGGACCCGTATGCCCGGTGGTGTGGAAGGGTGGCTTATCGCCACCCCATCCGATAGGCTATAGATTACTTAGCTTTGAAATGACGCAATTGTTCATCACCGAACATAGCGGTCATCGGGACGCCCTTAGAGTCGATCATACCGCGGTGCATACCAGCTGAGTTCATCGGGAAGGCGAAGTTACCCTTAGCGTCGAGAATAATCATACCGCCCGTGCCCTTGATGTCACCGATTTCTTTGATCACTGCGTCACCAGCCTTTTGAACATTTTCACCTAAGTGCGTGTAACGGGAGTGAACATTGTAAGCGGCAGACGTACGGATGAACATTTCGCCAGAACCCGTTGCAGATACTGCGACGGACTTATTATTAGCATAGGTACCAGCACCAATCACAGGACTGTCACCGATGCGACCATAGCGCTTATTGGTCATACCACCCGTGGAGGTACCTGCTGCAAGGTTACCGTCTTTATCTAAGGCAACAGCACCAACCGTACCATACTTATAGTCATACATTAACGGATCAATGTAGAGCTCTGCGTTAGCAGTCTTTTTCTTTGTAGCGCCATCGTGGTCAAGAATAACTTGTTCTTTTTCTTGAGCTTTCTTGAGCTGGTCATAACGGTTTTGCGTGAAGAACCACTTCGGATCAACCGTTTCTGCACCGTTTTGAGCACAGAACTTTTCTGCGCCCTTCGTCGCCATCATAACGTGAGGAGACTTCGTGCGAACGATGTCTGCACAATTAATCGGGTGCTTAATATTGGTAACACCAGCAACGGCACCTGCCATAAGGGTCTTACCGTCCATGATAGAAGAGTCAAGTTCGTTCTTACCTTCATTTGTGAACACAGCACCACGACCAGCATTAAAGATCGGATTGAGTTCCATTTCGTTGATAGCAGCCTTCACTGCATCAATAGCCGTACCACCGCTAGCTAAAACTTTGTTACCGGCAAGAAGGGCCTTTTGGAGACCTGCATGGTATTCAGCTTGTTGTTCAGGGGTAAAACGGTCAGCAGTAATGTTGCCGGCGCCACCGTGAATAACAAGGCGATACTGTGCGTCAGCGGCGTTTGCAGCAACTGCAAACGTGAGACCAAGAGCCATAGCAAGAAGTTGTTTCTTCATGTTCAATCCTTTACATTTACTGAGTACTAATTTGTCTTGCAAGATCAGCAAGATTCGACGATTATAAAATTTGATATTCCTATAAAAAGAGAGATTAGGAAAACTCCTATTAAGGTTTACTCTTACTTTTTACAAACCCCAATTTTTTAAGGAGAAACGAATTTAACAAAACTGAATTGGTTGCAGCCGTTGCCGAAGAAACCGGAAAATCCAAGGCCGACGTCAAAGAAATTTTAGAGGCCCTTATTGCCCAAGTGGTCAAAACGGTAAAGGCTGGTGATGAAATCGCGTTGATCGGTTTCGGTACTTTTAAATCTGCCGAACGTGCTGCTAGAACCGGACGTAATCCGGCTACCGGCAAAGAAATCAAAATTCCGGCTTCTGTGCTGCCGAAATTTGTAGCCGGGAAAATGTTCAAGGACGCAGTTAACGGAAAATAATTCATAGAAAATACCATATTCAAAGGGCCTCTTCGGAGGCCTTTTGACTTCTAGGGTGTTTTCAAAAAGTTGGTTTAGACCAACTGTTTAGCTCTTACAGTTGCCTACAAGCCCTTGCACGCAACAAGAGGAATTTAGTTGTGAAAAGCAGAATCAAAAAATTTTTGTTCCAGATTACATCCTTTTAGGAAGGCCTCAGTCATTTTATTTTTCTCCTTGTCCTTAAGTTTTACTGCATGCTCGTTCAAAAAACCTCTAATTTGATCTACGGTTTTCAGATACTGTGGGTCTCCTAGACCTTCCAACCATGAGTGATAGGGATTCTCAATTAAAATTGCTTTCGCTTGAATCGCTTTTCCAATTTCTCCGTAAACCCAAAAACAGGGGTAAACAGATGCTAATCCAATACTAAAAGAACTATTACGTACTAGATTTGATTCGAATTGAATGTACTCAGAGTTCTCCATACAAGGTTTAATGATAGTGGGAAATTTTTTCTTACCAATGTGCTCGTATAGTTCTTTCGTATACTCGACCAACGCAGTCGCCTCTTTAGAGCTTTTCCTCAGAAAATCAGATTCTTCTCTATTTGATGTTTTTAATGCAAGGTCTGAAAGAACATCTGCGTAATTCTTCAAGTACAAAGCATTCTGTTCCAAATACTTTAGGAAAACTTTCAATGGAAGGTTTCCAGAAATAGCTGATGGAATAAAACCTTTATTTATTATTGAACGAACAGTTTCTAAAGCACGCTTTTCAGCTTCTTCAGTCCACAACTCTTCGGAGCGCACAATATTCGGAATTAACATCGTTAGAGGCAAAAGTAAAAACAAATTTCTCCTTAACATTTTTAGACCTTGGTAGATATGAATCGAAAATTGTATTCCTTGTGTACAGGCAGAGACCTCACACATCGCACATAAAAATTGTTTTGAGGTAAGTGTTTGCACGGTCTCCCTACTAGACAAGTTAGTTTTGGCCTCTCTGTTCAAAAAGTTGGTACGTACCAACTTTTTGGCCCTTGCAGTTGTCCACAACAAACCCCGGTCGCTACAGCCAGTGCCGGGGCCAAGCGCTCCCTTGGGGAAAGTTATGGACAACTGCAAGCAGAGAGGAAGTTTCCCACAAGCCGCTGTAAGCGGCTATGGAAAACTTGAGATTTAATCTAAAAACCGGATCGACTCGGGACAAAATGACCGGTTCAATCTTCTCAAAAAGTTTATTCAAATAAACTTTTCGGCCCTTGCAGTTGCCCACAGCAAACCCCGGTCGCTACAGCCAGTGCCGGAGCCAAGCGCTCCCTTAGGCGTTAGTTATGGACAACTGCAAGCAGAGAGGAAATTTCCCACAAGCCGTGTAAACCGGCTGTGGAAAACTTAAGACCAACTTAGAAAATCAGAGCCCGTTTGCAGCCTCACTTTAAAAAGCGAGGCCAGCCGGGCTAGGGGTTGAGGGGAGCGCTTAGCGTCCCCTCTAAAACCAAATTAAAAGCAAAAAAGAACTAAGGCAGGATCGCATTTTGGTGTCTAGTCTAAAGACCTAGACGCCAAAATGCATCAGCACCTCGCTATCGCTCGGTCGAAAATTGGAAATTTTCGGCTGTCCTGCCCACCGCTGTCGCGGTCGAAACCTCCGGTTTCGGGGATCGTCACAAAGTCACTAAATTTTTAGTTCTGTTGTTTTATAAGTTACGAAATCATCGACAGTTTTCAAAACTAGTTTTTTCAATGCAGACGTCAGGTTGCCTAACAATTCAAAATCAGGCTGACCGTTTTCTAAAGGTAAGGTTACAAAGTCATGCTTTATTTTTTGCAAACTAATACTATTGCCCCAAGAGTACTTATGCCTCAAGCTCAGGTTGATACAGGTTGCCAACCCGAGGAGGATGTCCTTATGGGAGTATTTTTTTTCTTTAAGGTATAAAGCTAAATTGTGGCTGTCGTTCGAAAAGAAATCTTTTTCTTGGTATGAGACAACGAAAGTTTTTCCTCCAATAAAAACACAGTTCCCTTTGTTTAAAAATGAAGGATCATCGTAAGAAATAAAACCACTTACCCCATTATTTTCGGCGCTTGCGCAAAGATATGGAATAGAGCCTGAGTTCTCCTTAATATCTCTGGACAGAAGATTACTTGTGTTTTTAATATTAAAAATCTCAGTAACTTTAAAATTTTTAAATTTTTTTGCTTTTAGGCTTTCAATCGCAAGGGTTTCTTCCTTCGTAAAGCAAAAATCGGGCGCTCCGGAGGCAGCAAGATAATTTTTCAAAACCTCTAAAAATTCAATTTCTAGTTGTCTCATAAATGAGTTTATAAAGTCAAAATCAATTTGATTATCTTCTCGTACTGGAAGATTAAAAATTTGATTGCCAATTGTTTTGACATTAAATCTTGAGCTTCCCCAAGAAAAATTTGAAAAAGCTTTATTCAATGAACTTATAAAAAAAAGAGCTTCTTTTTGTCCAAACTGCTGCAACGTTGACTTTAAGATTTTTATTTTATCGCCTGTGAAATAGGGTTTCTGTTGATAGAACAAAGTAGCTGTGTCTTGACCGAACGAAATTGTATTTCCTTCATTAAGGAATTTTTCATTTTCCTTAAGATAGCCTCGCTGCCCGTTATTGCTACCAGAACGGATGATGTATGGATGGTGACCACGTTCAAATACAGTGACTTTGTTGGCATCGAATCTTTTGATTGACGATTTGATTTCAAATAGGTCCTTTAGATGAAATCCTCCCCACTTAGCCTGAACAAACCGATGGCTAAGTGGGGAAATCATTTTCCCAACAAAAAATTCTCCTCATGGTCGTTTTTAAGTAGATTAGTGATCTCCCACGCCAAGTAGTCAGAAATAGTTTTTTTGAAATCTTTTAATTTAGGTTGAGTATCAACCGGTGCGCTTTGATTCCAATCTGCTCCGCTTTTAGGATCAATCTTCCCTTCGTAATATTCTTTTTCTGTAAGGTAATTAAGTTTATCTTTGCCAAACCTCACAAGCTGTGCAACCTCGTCATACCTTTCTTTAGCATGGTCCGTGTCTTTCAGGTTGACGCTGGCCTTTTTACGGTTTGTCCGAGTGTATCCGTCATTAGAAAAGTCGATGAACTTTACAGTGTCATCAGCTTGATGTGGCTCATTGACGCGGAAAACATAAACATAGGTTTGCACATTAGATTTTCCGATAAACAAGTCAATTGGCATTTTGATACTTGCCAACAGAGTATGTTTTTTTAGGATTCTGCGGTTGTAATCAACTGCCTTACCGTTGCCGGACGACCCTTGAATAATGATGGCAGCGTACCCCTTTTCCATCATCCCCAAAGCCTTTTCTACGAAAATCATACCGTTTCCAGCGACAGAATAAGGGGGATTGAGGACAAAGGCGCTGGCGGGGAATTTTTCAGTTATTTTTCCGAAACCATATTTTCCGTCAAAATCATGCAATGAATCCTTATTAAGAATGTTTGAGCTGCCGTCCCCCATAAGAATCATGTTGAGAATAGCTAACATATAAATACTTGGGAGCACCTCTAAACCGAGAAGTTGTTCGGCCCTAATAGTTGCTTCCTTTCGAGCCAGTTCTTCAGGAGAATTAATTTTGTTTTTTGCATCTATCAACATCTCGTTCATAGCTGCAACCAATAATCCGGCGGACCCAGTGGCAAAGTCCCAAACGTAGGAATTCATATCTACTCTGGCTAACTTAGCCAAAAGTTTTGCAACGTAAGAAGGTGTTAAAACGACATCATTTAATTTATCTTGTGAAAAACCCAGCCAACCGTACATTTCATTAAAGAGTTTGCCGGTAAAGTCGGTAGTCAATCCGATTTTGTAATAACGGCCAAGGTCATCGACGATTTTATTAAAGACTCTTTTAAGCTGGGTTTCCCCAGCAGTGATTTTGTTTAAGTTATCACTGGTTAAAGTATTTTGAAGAGTTCTGATGATCAGTTCTTTTTTTGTTTCCGGCAGAGCCTTTTCTGTCAAAAATGCCTTAATTTTCCTGAGAATAATTTCTCCGTCAGTTTCACCGGATTCCGGGGAGGATTTAAGATCTTCTTTCTCTAAAGGCTTTACTTTTCCGGGAACTCCAAGAGTGGCGATGATGGAGGAGGCAACGAGATAAACCCGGTCATCTTCAGACAAGTTTTTTTCGTTCTGATAAATGTCGTTGTTTAACTTGACTAAGCTGGCTTTAATTTCTTGTTCTTTTCGCTCTCTTAATTGCTCTAGTTGTTCAGCGCTGATATTTAAGGTTTTAACTTTCTCAATAAACTTGTCAAATTCGGGGGGGGGTAAGAATGATAGATCTGTGTACTCCCCGACTTTTTGTCCTACACCCAAATTATTTTTAGAGACGTAATAAACCGCAATTGAGTGTTTTAGTTTGCCCAGCTCGTCTTTGTAACCCGTCATCCCAATGGCAATGATATCGGTGTAGCTCGTATGGTGGAGCAGAGCGTTTGCATAGTGGACAGCACCGTTTACCGCAAAAGATTTGATGTTTGAATAGTTTGGTTCATTCCGAGCTGTTAAGTTGTCAATGTTCCCGCAAGAGTCGAGTTTTTCAAGCTTACCCTTATAGCCTTTGTATTCGATAAGAACAGGCCAATAGTTGAGGTTTTTATCTTGTAGCAGCAGTTTTGCGTCAGGTCTATTTCCTCCTTTTCCTCCGCTTTTGGATAAATATTCGTCCAGTGCCTTGTCGATTTCTGTGTTTAACGGCTCTTGTTCAAGTTTGTAGTCTAAGTTATAAGATTTCATCCACCCGTTAGCCAGATCGGCAATAAGCGGTTCTACAGATCGAACTTTATTTTTGGTAACTGTTTTAGTCATGCGAAAAGAAAGATTTCATTTTTTAGTCAATGGTCCTAAGAAAAGACCGCCCCGTTACCATTCTAAAGAATTGTGTATTTGCTTTTCACTGCTATAGGAGCTGGGTACAAAACTTTCCCCATTCCTCCATTATGTTCCTGCGTTCTTGCTCCATTTTGCTTCTGTCGTAGGCTCCTTTATAAGGATCATTCCGTTCGTGAAGCATATTGAGATTTATGGCCTCTTTATCGAATTGTTTGTTATTCCCGAGCACGTCATCCTTTGCCCAAGTTTCAAAACAGCTGCGAGCAGTTGCGTGCTGAGTCGCGATACATTCCTTTCCGGTTCTTTTTGATTTTTCCTTGTCGATCCAGCCGATTCCGTCCAGAAGTTTCTTTCTTGCGTGGGCTTTCCGAATGAGTTGATTCATAGCCATATCGGAATAGGGCCTTCCGTAGGAATTACAAAAAACATATGGACTTTCACTGAACCGAACAACATTCTTGAGTAGCGTAACAGCTGCTTCGTTTAAGAAGATAGTCCGGGAACGTTTTGAGCCTTTAACCTTGTCATCTTCCGGCGGCACATTCCAAATTTTTTTCCCAATATCAATATCTGACCACTTGGCATTTCTAACAGGCTTAGATCTGGCAGCTAGAAAAATCGAAAATAGAAGCATCTCGGCTGTTCTGCTTCTCAGAGTGTTAATGTCTTTTACAAACTCAGGAATTTCGTGAAAATCTAACCCGGAAAAATTTTCCTCTTCCTTTCTGTTTTTATTGTATGGCTCCATTAAGACCCCAAGAGCTCCAGAAAGATCAGCTGGGTTCTCGCGGTTTTTTCTGATTCGAAGAGCTATCGCCCATCGTAAAATAGCTCTAACGTCAGCGAGAATTTTTGAAGATGTGGAGGGACTCCTGTTCCAAACAGGGAGCAGAAGATCCTTAATATCTTCCGGTTCGATACTCTCGATTGCCTTTTCACCGATTTTTGGGAAAACATGGTTCGATAATCTGCTTAATGTATTAGCTTCTCCTTTGACATTGTTTTTCCAGAAATTATTGGTAGCTCTTTCTTTAACCCAATCAAGTGCACATTCTTTAAATGTCTTACGTTTAACTTCTACGGTGCATTCTTCCTTTCCAGCGGTCTTTTGTTCTTTTGGGTTTGTTCCTTTACGGAGCAGTTCAGAGAGCTCGATAGCTTTTTTTCTAGCATCCGAAAGAGTAACCGAGTCGGATGTGCCTATCTTGAAGAGTTGTCTTTTCCCTTTCCATGAATAGCGGAAATAAAACTCTTTGCCGTATTTGGTGACACGCAATTGAAGGCCTCGACTTCCCGTAATTGAATAATATCCTTCCGCCGTTAGATTTTTGATTTCTAAGACCGTTGAAACTTGCATCCAAAAACTCCAAATTTAAAGTGGTCACTAAGAAGAAAAAGCTCAAAATTTAGTGACCAGTTTAGTGACCATTTAGCTGCGGCTGCATGTGAACTCATGCGAACTTATACGAACAACGCTTGTTACAATTGTTTCGCAACTTTCTGAATTTTAGAGGATTTTTGAACGCATACGAACTTATGCGAACTAATGGATGGCGGAGAGGGGGGGATTCGAACCCCCGAAACCTTTAAAGGGTTTACACGCTTTCCAGGCGTGCGCCTTAAACCACTCGGCCACCTCTCCAAAAGAGAATTGAATTCTATAGGAAAAAAAAATACTTGTCATCTCGATTGAATGTAAAAATTTTGAATAATTCCTCCAAGATAGTCCAACGCCCTGATTGCAATATAAAAGATTTTGAAAATTATTTTTCTTTTAATTTTTTCCCATTGTGGGAGAAGTGCAAATTTAAGGGTTATCCCGAGAAATACAATCCAAAATAACTCGATAATGAGGAGATTAAAAATGAGAATGTTGCGTAGGAACGCATTGTCGTTCTTAACTTGTATGCCTATTGCAGCGGCCGCTGGAGGAACTTCGGCTGCGGCAGTTCCTGAGGAAAAACCAAAAACGTCCGGAAAAATTCTTTTCGTAATTACCAGTCATGGAGAACTGGGAAACACAGGTAAAAAGACGGGCTACTGGCTCTCAGAAGTGACACATCCCTGGAAAGTATTGAAGGACGCAGGGTACGAAATTGATTTCGTCAGTCCTCAGGGCGGCGAATGCCCTGTCGAAGGACAGGACGCTTCCGATCCGATTAATAAGGCTTTTGCGCAGGATCTTTCTGCACAGAGAAAAATCAATTTCACCATGAAACCGTCTGAGGTTAAACCCGAAGAATATAAGGCTGTCTTTTTTGCCGGTGGCCATGGCGTCATGTGGGACTTTCCCGACAATAAAGAATTAGCTGCCATAACTTCTAAGATTTATGAAAACGGCGGTGTGGTTGCTGCTGTTTGCCACGGACCGGCCGCTTTAGTAAATGTGAAACTTTCAAACGGCAAGTATCTTGTGGACGGAAAGAAAATCAACAGCTTTACAAATTCGGAAGAAAAGGGTATTGGTTTAGATAAGGTCGTCCCGTTTGCTCTGGAAACTGCTTTAGTAAAACATGGAGCCAAATTTCAGTGTTCGGATAACTTCCAGTCTCATGTCGTTGTTAATAATAGAGTGATCACCGGACAGAATCCGATGTCGGCGATGGCCGTAGGTGATGCGATTCGTACCGCACTTCAAAATTAGTAACTAAGTTAAGAGAGAATAGGTCGTGGAAGGAAAAATAATTCCCAGCATTATCCTGGCCGCCGGGTTCATAGGCGGTATTGCCCTCTTCGGAAACCAAGTAGGGGACGGTGTCAATGCACTTTTAAACAAAGACCGCATCGTGACGGTTAAGGGTCTTTGCGAAAAAGAAGTCAAAGCAAATCATGTCATTTGGCCGCTGAGCTTTAATGAAATGGGCAATGACCTCGCTACGGTTTATGACAACCTGGAGAAAAAGCAAGACACTGTTTTTGACTTTTTAAAGAAAGGAGGAATTGACCCTTCTGAAATCTCGTTAGCTGCGCCAAAAGTTAACGATACTTTGGCAAATAATTACGGGCCTAACCGGCCGCCTTTCCGCTACATTATCACTCAGGTCATCACGATTGCGACGGACAAAGTAGACACAGTTCGGAAGCTTATGGAGGCCCAGAGAGAGCTTCTGAAGCAAGGTGTTGCTCTGACGAACGACTATAGCTATATGATCAATTATTCGTTTACCGGTTTGAACGAAATCAAGCCAAAGATGATCGAGATTGCGACGAAAAACGCTAAGGAAGCAGCTAAAAAATTCGCTGAAGACTCCGGCTCAAAACTCGGGAAGATCAGAAGGGCTAACCAAGGCGTCTTCTCTATTACCGATAGAGATGACAATACGCCCTTCATAAAGAATGTTCGCGTCGTAACGACAGTTGAATATTTCTTGAACGACTAAACAAAAGAGCGGCGCTTTAGCGCCGCTCCCTCGACATAGAACTTTAGTTATTTAGCTTTTCGTGAAGAGAAGAAGCTTTTCTTGGGCTTTGTAACTTTAATACCTGCTTCCGAAGCAACGAGGAGGACGTCGGCGCCTCTGTGAGCAAAAATGCCGCAGGTTACAACGCCCGGAATTTTGTTGATGGCGTTTTCCAACAGCTGCGGTTCTTTAATCTGAAGACCGTGCACATCGATGATGTTGTTGCCGTTGTCCGTAATGAAATCACGAACAACCGGATGACCGCCTAAATCTTCCATTGCTCTGGAGACAGAGCTCACAGCCATCGGGATGACCTCTAAAGGAAGAGGGAAAGCACCGAGCTGTTTTACAACCTTGCTTTCGTCAGCGATACAGACAAATTTTTCAGATGCCTGAGCGACAATCTTCTCGCGTGTTAGTGCTCCGCCGCCGCCTTTGATCATGCAGAAATTGCCGTCAATTTCATCGCATCCGTCAATATAAACAGGAAGGTAATCAACGATATCATTCAAATCGCAGACAGGAATGCCGTAGGCGAGAAGCTGTCGGGTCGTGGCTTCCGAACTGGAAACGCAGCCCTTTACTTTTTTACCGGAAGTAGCTAATTCAGTGATGAAAAATCCTACCGTTGTTCCGGTGCCTACGCCAAGATATTCTCCCTCGACAACATATTCGAGGGCAGCTTTGGCAGCCATCTGCTTAAGTTGATTCTGTAATTCCATTGTTTTTCCCGAAATAAAAAGAGGCGCTTGAAAGCGCATGTCGAGGATATTTTAGCTATGGGAGAGGGCATATCCGATGAATCTAACTACATTTTGAGAAGCGAATGGCGGTTGATGCTTTTTTGAGAGGATTGCTGAAAAAGATGCGGAGTGGGGGACTCGAAAATTAGTAAAATTGGTAGGGAAGGTACAAATATCCCGTATTTTGGATTTATTTGTAAGTTATTTTTTTGTACTAAAATCGTGTATCACTATAAAAGAAAAGGAAAAAATTATTTAAATGAGGTTTTACTACAGGGTCTTTATTGCGAACAAATAGCCAATTAACGTGATAAGATTTCCGTTTGCCTGAACAGGACAGGAGGAAGAATGGGATCCGATCCTAAAATTAGAAGAACACTTTGTCAGAGGCTTTTACAGCTTAGACACGAAAACAACCTTACTCAAGCCGAGCTCTCGAGTCTGAGCGCGATACCTCAGCCGGTTCTTTCTCTTTATGAGAATCAGGGCAGTTCAAGATCTCCGACGCTTTACGCTTTAGTGCGTCTTGCCAATTCACTGAACGTTTCTACCGATTACCTTCTGGGCCGCACCGACGATAAAAGCGGGGCGAGGAGTTTGATCTCAGAGGACTCGGTGATATCTCAGCTTTCAAGAAGAGACCGTCAAGTCCTGCTCAGAGTTGCTGAGGGTCTCCATGCGGCTTCCGTTCAAAAACAGGAAGCTATGAAGTCTAGCCGTACTCAAAAGATTGTTCCTCCTGCGGATGTGAAAAACGCTCGATAATTTCGAGCGTTTTTAAGGAATGCCTTGAGTTAGTTCGTGAAATTTCGGCAACCTGAGACGTTAGAAATTTCACAAGGTAGCGTGCCGACTTTTACGTTCTTCGGGGCAGCTGTATGAATGTAGTAAGCCATTCTGAGGTTGCCTTTTTGATTTTCAGAGCAGTCTTTTTCGAAGGAGCAGGAATATTCTGACCGAGCGAAGTCTCGTTGTTCCTGCACGAAGCGTGCAGTTGCCTGATCCCAAGACTCCTTATGCTGAGCCATATTGATAAGAATCGCTTTTTGGGCTAATTTGATTCGTGTCGGATTCTTTGCGGAAATATCAAGAAGAGGTCTGAAGACATGATAGAACTGAGGAGCAGGATGGTTCTTCAGATAAGTCAGTTTTTCCTGGGCTTCTTCTCTCATCTTGGCTAATTCTTCGGCCGGTGTCCTGTCTGTCAGATCTCTTGCATCCACCCAGCCTCTTGCCGTTCTAAAAATAGTTTTTCCACCGAAACCCTTTTCTTCTGCGCGAAGCGTTAATTTTGCCGGACGTTTCATCTCATGACATTCTTTACGTCTGAGTTTGCGGGCTTTTTCTTTTTTGAAGGCTTCTGCGTTTTGAGATTCCAGTTCGTCAAGCGCAATCAGGTTGTCTTTTTTTCTGCACGTCAGAACGCCTTTTCCGAGGGTGGCAGTGCCTAAAGGCAAAGGTCGTTTAAGTTCGGTTCTGAGAGCTCTTAAATAATGGTCTTGCATGCTGATTTCAGAGATCTCAATAGACTTTTCTTCGGGACTTTCAGCAAAATCTGATCTGACCGTCTCGGGAGTAAGTTCTCCTTTATTAGCCTGAGCAAGATTGAAATTTCGATTCAAACGGGCGTGTTCAACCAACTCGTTGATCTCATAATTGTAGTAATCGGCAGGCAGCTGCTTGCTCACCTTATTTAAGGTTTTACCAAGAAGATATTTGTCCCCGCCGAGAGCGGCTACTTTGGCTGCATCTGCTTTTGAGAGGCTGCTGACGGCGTCTTTAACGTTTTCATTGGTGATTTCGACGTCCGGATCCATTGAGCATGCAGAAAGCAGGAGGGCGGCAACTACTGAGAAGGAGAGAAGAATATTTTTGCGGACAAATATTTTCATAGTTGTTATTTAGGAAATCAGGGTTTTCGTTTACCTAAGGATACTTCATACGGGAGTTTTAGTCTGAAAAGATTGTGCTAATTTTCGAAAAATTTCCCAATCGGATGGACGCGGGCTTGTTTGAAAATCGTTCTGGCGCCGGCTAATGAGCGCAATCAGGAGAAGCGGTCGAGGTTTTAGTTTGGCGGCTAAAAGGACACAGCAGATGAAAGGTTTTCCCAGAATTTTCTGAAGAAAAAAGACTCGTAAGTAATGCAGCGAATCGTTTTCTGAAAAATTGCGAAACTAGAGCACTAAAAGTTTAAAAATCAAAAAAAATCCTTT